>ERZ780139.678-NODE-678-length-34683-cov-4.953852_pt1 | contig 34683 bp, 19 predicted proteins | sample MGYA00511476_ERZ780139 | MGnify/ENA primary metagenome ERZ780139 (study PRJEB29588, sample SAMEA2158190) | human gut metagenome | biome: human gut; feature: human-associated habitat; material: faeces | place: Denmark | collected 2008/2010 ... | reverse complement strand
GATATTTACTTATTATATTTAAAATAATAAAATTCTTCGTCCTCGGAGATTTGGGCAAATCCGCAGTCGATTATCGTCTTTCTCGATTTTTCGTTTTTCTTGTAACACTTCGCCTTGAGTTTAACGCCGAGAACGTTTGTCGCCCAGTCGCAAACGAGTTTATAAGCCGCCTTTCCGTAGCCCTTGCCCTGAAATCCTTTCGCCACTCTCACGCCCGCTTCCGCCGCGCCGTTATAAGTGAAATTATAAACGATAACCTCGCCTATAAGTCGATTATCGACGGTTTTTTCGCGAATCGCAAAACTTATTCCCTCGCCTATGGAGCGGTCGAAATTAACGACGTCGAAAAATGTGTCGTCCGTTATTTCGCCTGTTATCGAGGCGTCCGTTTCGTAGTCGTAACCCCAAAGCGCGTTGTTTTCTTTGTCGGTGCAGAGCGCCCGGTAATCGGCCTTATCCTTTTCCGTTATCTCGCTCAAAACGACGTTGCCGTCGGTAAGAACGGGCGTTGCGGCGAGATTCTGCAGGGGAGAATTAACCTTGACGAGATATTTGTTCACAAGTTTTATCGGGTTGTATTGCTGTTTGGAAGTTCTTAAACCCGCGTCGTCGGCATCGTCTTCGCGGTTCACGGTTTCAAGTTCGGGGTTAAGGCTCAGGCAATAATTCACAAACTTGTTAAAAGTGGTCGGATATGCGCCGACGTAACTTTTCAAGGCTTTTTCAACGTGGATTATCAGGTTTTTATCCTGAATCTCGCCTATCGTAACCGAAACCGGTTTGTTGCCGACGAAAAGCGCGCCGCCGACGAGATCGAATTCGAAAAACTCGGCGAGCAGTTCCTTGGTGTGGATAAATTCCTCGTTTTCCTCATAGGCGTCGGACGGATGTTCCTTTGCGTAAAGGTCGAGCATTTCGTTTATCTGCGGCAGAAATTCGGGCTTCATCGGGCGGAAATCCGGTTCGCCGTACAAAGTCTTGAATTTGTTAATGTGGTTGCGTTGCCCGCTGAATTTCTTGCCTTTAAAGGTTGAAATTTCTTCGGCGGAGTAAACGTAATCGCTCCATTTCCGCTCGTAGTTGAACATTATGTTTGAAAAAAGCGGATTTTTCCTGATTTTTTCGAGTGTTTCTTCGGTAACTCCGTAAAATTTCAGCGGCAGGTCGTTCGCCTTTACGTAATCGACGATTTCATTTAAAGCCTCGCTTTCGTCGCCGCCGTTGCCGTTGTTACCGGTATTACTGCCGTTGCCGTTATTGCCGCCGTTGCCGTTATTGCCGCCGAACGGGTAAGAAAACGACGGTTCGCCGCAGATATCCTGAACGGAGATAAACGCGCCGTTATGTACGGCGAATTTCAGGTTTACGCCTCCGTTCCACATGAAAAAACTTCCCACGCTCACGTCGTTGACGTTATAGGGGCAGTTTTTTATGTAGGGAGCATATTTTTTAAGATTTTCGGGTGTATAATTTTCAAATTTCAGCATTTCTCTTATGTGTAAAAGGTTATCGCAAGATAAAAAATCGGGATTCCTATAAACAAGATAAAAATCGGGATTCCTATAAATTTGTTTTCAAGATTAAAAATCGGGATATCCCTCGATTTTGTTCACGATTTCGCAGAATCTTTCAAGGTCGTCGCGCGAGTAGTATTCGATGGTGATTTTGCCTTTGTCGTCAGTGCCGGTTAAGGTAACTTTCGTGCCGAAATCGCGTTGCATTCTTCTTATGAGATCGCGCAGTTCGGGGCTTTGCCTCGACGAAGCGGCAGACGAGCCCTTGTTTTTGACAAGTTTTTCCGTTTCGCGCACGCTGAGATGCTTCCTTACGACCTGCATCGCGACTGCTTCCTGTTCTCTTTGGGAGAGTGTGACGAGAGCGCGCGCGTGTCCTGCGGACAGGCGGTTTTGCGAAACAAGCCTGATTATTTCCGGCGAAAGAGTTAAAAGCCGCAACGTGTTGGCCACGGCGGAACGGCTTTTTCCGATTCTCGCCGCAAACTCTTCTTGCGTAAGCCCGAATTCGTCCATCGCTTTTTTCATATCCTTCGCGGTGTCGATCGGGTTCGGTTTTTCGGTTCTGAATCTTTCGGCGAGTTTTCTGTCGGCTTCGTCGAAAAGACCTATCTGTTTATCGTCTGTTTTCATATTTTTGTTTCGATATTGAAAATCCGGAGTTTGCCTGCTGTAAGTCCGGAATACGCCGGTTACAAATTCGGGGGCTTGCCGCCCCCGAAATATTGTTTAATTAAATAGTCAACGAGCGATTAATCGCCCTATAGACCGATTTATTCCTGTTTGTCGCCTCTGTCTTCCTTGTTGCCGACCGTAGGCATTGCCGGAGCGTCGCCGGTTGTTTCGTTGCCGGCAGAAGTCGCGTCGGGAGCAGCGGGAGTGTCGGGAGCAACGGGAGTAGCGGGAGCGGCGGGCTTTATGGATTCTTTCGCCTTTGCGTTGGCAAATTCCTCGGCGCGTTTAAACGGGTTTTCCGCGCGTTCTTTGTCGCGTTGATCCATATACGCCATAATCTCCTTAACGTCCTTGCCCTCCATGATGAGGTCAACTTCGTCCTGATAAATGGTTTCTCTTTCTATCAAAAGTCGAGCCATGTTGTCGAGAAGGTTCTTGTTCGCAATCAGAAGGTCGACGGCTTTCTGATGCGCTTCTTTTATGATGCGTTGAACTTCTTCATCGATCGTAGCGGCGGTCTGATCGCTGTAACCGGCTCTCGTTTCGTAATCTCTGCCGATGAACACCTGTTCGTTGTCGCCGTAGTTCACGGGGCCCACTCTGTCGCTCATACCCCATTCGGTAACCATTTTTCTCGCGCGTTCGGTCGCGACTTTGATGTCGCTCGAAGCACCCGAAGAAATGTCTTTGATGATAAGTTCTTCCGCAACTCTTCCGCCGTAAGTCATAACGATGTCGTCAAGGAGTTTCGCTTTGCTTAAATACTGGTTATCGTCATCCGGGCGGGTTAACGTGTAGCCGCCGGCAGAACCTCTCGGAATAATCGATACTTCCTGAACGGGATCGCAGTGGGGAAGAAGTCTTGCGAGAATAGCGTGGCCGGACTCGTGATAAGCGGTTATGCGCTTGTCGGTTTCGGTTACGAGCCTGCTCTTTTTCTGCGGGCCCATTATAACTTTGTTTATCGCTTCGTAAAGGTCTACGTTAGTTATCGCTTTTTCGCTCTTTCTCGCCGCGAGGATAGCCGCTTCGTTTAAAAGGTTTGCGATATCCGCGCCCGAGAAGCCTGCGGTCATTCTCGCCAAAGTTTTGAAGTTTACGTCGGGAGCGAGCGGTTTGTTTCTCGCGTGAACTTTAAGAATAGACTCTCTTCCGCGCACGTCCGGCATATTGACGTAAATCTGACGGTCGAATCTGCCGGGACGCATAAGAGCCGGATCGAGAATATCCGCGCGGTTCGTCGCCGCGATTATGATTATGCCGTCGTTCGCCTCGAAACCGTCCATCTGAACGAGAAGTTGGTTAAGGGTTTGTTCTCTTTCGTCGTTGCCTCCGCCGAGTCCTGCGCCTCTCTGGCGACCTACCGCGTCGATTTCGTCGATGAACACTATGCACGGCATGCTCTTTTTAGCCATTGCGAAAAGGTCTCTCACCCTGCTTGCGCCCACGCCGACGAACATTTCAACGAAGTCCGATCCGCTTATGGAAAAGAACGGAACGTTAGCCTCTCCCGCAACCGCCTTTGCGAACAGCGTTTTACCTGTTCCCGGAGGGCCTACGAGAAGCACGCCCTTAGGAATTCTCGCGCCGAGAAGAGCAAATTTTTTGGGGTTTTTCAGGAATTCTACAATCTCCTGCAACTCTTCCTTTTCTTCTTCCGCGCCGGCGACGTCGGCAAATCTAACCTTAACGTTCTGGTTTACGCGGGCTTTTGTTTTGCCGAAATCCATCGCGCCTTTGTTCGCGCCGTTGACCGAACGCATAAGAAACATAATGGCGAGAAGCCCCACGCAAAGCATAAGGGCGGGCATGATAAGGCTCGACCAGAACGACCCCGCGTTGGGATCCGCGCAGTCGATAACCACGCCGTTTTTCTTCAGAAGTTCGATTTCTTCGGTGAAGAACGTCTGCGGATAAAGGCTCGTTTCATAAAGGGCTTTCCCGTTTTGCGTCGCATCGTAACCGGTAAGGTTGTAAACGTTGACGACGATTTTCTTAATCGTCGCTTTCTGCGGGTTATAGACGATGATTTTCTGATCGCCTTTCACGACGCTGCCGTCGGTTATGGTTTCGCCGTCGGCGGTTTTATATTCTATTCCGGCAAGTTCGAAGAATTTCGTCGTCGAAACGCTTTCCGTTCTTCTTGTGAACAAGCCGCCGAGGGTAAGAAGCCCGAATGTGACGGCGATTATAACGATAACGATTATCGCCGTTCTTGCTGATTTTTTCATTTAACCTCCTGAAATGTCGGGAACAATCTCCTTTTTTCCGAGTGTTCCGATTCTGGTTTCTTTTGCGGGTTTCACGGTCGGTACGCTCTGTCGGTCTGATTAATCGCGCCGAACCGCCGAAAACTACAATTATAATATCATATGATCCGCGTAAAAACAAATATATAATTAAAAATAAAGTTTTTTTACTTATTTTTCACCATTGTATTTAACACCCGAATGCCAGCCGAGAATAAAACGAACCGTGGTCTGACGGCGAATTTTTGACTAATACATCGTTACGCTCGCGGCTTATACGTCAAACTTCAAGCGAGAATTTGACAAAAAGCACGGAAATTGCGGCGTTTTGGCAAGGTTCGTTTTATTCTTGGCTGGCATAACAATTATTTGCCGGAAGGCTGTTTTGGCTGGAGCGGCGCATACGGAACTCATTTCTGGGTTGATAAAGTCGATAATATAGTTGCGGTGTATATGAAAAACAGCAGATTTGACGGCGGGTCGGAGGCTTCTACGGCGAGGGATTTCGAAACTGACGTTATGAATTCATTTAATAAATAAGCGAAGGAGACTTGCAGGTGTATAAAACAATCAGACCGGGAAAAGTTCTTTACGATACCGACGGATGCGTCGTTCAGGCGCACGGCGGTTCTATATTGTATCATAACGGAAAATTTTATTTTTACGGAGAAAACAAAGAGGGGATTACCGGCACGGCAACGGGTGAACGCTGTAAAAACTGGACGAACGGAGTGAAGGTGTATTCGTCCGACGATTTGTATAATTGGAAAGATGAAGGTATAATTGCAATAAGCAGTCGGGAAGGCACGGTGTTTTATCCTGAAAACATAACCGATCGCCCGCATATTTTATATAACGAAAAAACAGGGCTTTTCGTTATGTGGGCAAAATGCAGCAAAGTTCCGCCGGACGAATTGAAATATTGCGTGTACGCCGTGGCGGTGAGCAAAGATATAACGAAGCCGTTCAGGGTTGTTGCCGAACTCGATAAGTACCATGCGGGCGATTTCGATCTGGTCAAAGACGGCGGTAAAGCGTATATAATTTTCGAAAATCCGCACGATTCGATGTTTTGCGTTACGTTAAACGACGACTACACCGATTTTACCGATGAAATGTCAATCCATATTCCCAAGCCGTTTCCGCCTTTTACGAGAGAAGCGCCGGCATTTTTCAAACGCGGAGGAAGAAAGTTTTTGTTGACTTCCGGAACCACGGGCTATTTCCCGAACGAAACGGTTTTATATGAAATAACCGATTTTCACGGGGAGTGGAGAGAACTCGGTAAGCCTTGCGTGAACGACGTGAATAAAAATTCTTTCGCGTGTCAGTTTTCTTCGGTGTTCAGGCATCCGTTTATAAAAGATTTGTATATCGCGTTGGGCGACAGATGGCTGAGGGATTTGCCGGCGAACATGCCTGATATAAACGCGATTTACGAAAGAATGTTCGATAAAACCAAAGAGCCTCTTCCCGACGGGTTCACTACGACGGCATTGTCCGACGAAAACACCTCGGAAGCGACTTACGTCTGGTTGCCGGTGCGTTTTTCGGACGACGGAACGCCGTATATTTGCTGGGAAACGGAGTGGAGGGTTAATCCGACCGGCGAAAGCGGCGAAAAAGATTAATGCCGTTCTGCTATTGCATTTTATTTTGCAATATGTTAAAATAAGGAAAAAGAGCCGCCGAATATGGGACGGAGGGAGATTTTATGCGGGTTACGAGAAAAGACGTGTCAAGGCTTGCGGGTGTGTCGGAGCAAACCGTTTCGTACGTGCTGAACGACAGCCGTAAATTTTCGAAAGACGTCGTAGACAGAGTAAACAAAGCAATAGAAACGTTGCATTATAAACCCGATATGGTTGCGAAAAGCATGGTTAAGAAAAAAACCGACACCGTCGCGATAATAGTAAGGGATATGGCAAACCCGATATTCCCCGCCATTATCCACGGCTTTCAGGAGCAGGCAGCCGAGTGCGGCTACTCGGTTTATATATCCGACGTGGCGGGCAGCGGAGACGTGGAAAAACAGGTAAACGACCTGATTGCAAGAAGAATAGACGGGATATATATCTCGCTTGTTTCCGAGCGCAACCTGAACGAAATCGTAAGCAGATTTCTGGATAACAACGTGAAAGTCGTGCTGGGCAACAAAGAAGAAACCGTGAAGGAAAGTCTGCCGGTCGTTGAAGCGGATATGGACGGAGGAATGAGAAAAATCGTCGCATATCTGAAGGCGAAAGGACATAAAGACATAGTTTATCTGAACGGGCTTAACCCGGAACAGAAAAGCGATCGTCGTTTTGCCGCGTTCGTCGACGAGTATTATAAGGAGTTCGGTAAAAAACCGAGCGTGATAAACGACGACGCTCCCTATTCGACAACCGTCGAAGACGGAATGAGACTTACGGATAAATTGCTTTCTGAAAATGTTCCTTTCAGCGCGATTATCGCTACAAACGATCTGATGGCTTACGGCGTTATAGATAAACTGAAAGAAAGAGGTTATCGCGTACCGGACGACGTTTCCGTCGTGGGCATAGACGATATCATGTATTCGAAGTATATAAACCCTCCGCTAACCACGCTCGGTTACGATTATAAAATGCTCGGAAAAAAAATATTCAGGGTGTTGTATTCCGAAATCTGCGGCGAGCGTACTTCGGAAACCAACGAGGAAACCTATATCGTCGAAAGGAACACGGTAAAGGATATCCGTTGACCGGTTTTAAAAAAATAAAAAAAATTTTTAAATTTATATTGACAAGCGGTTGTCGGCGTGTTAAAATAAAAAAGCAAGATGGTTTCGCGGTTAACGCGACTTCTTGATTTTTACGTAGACTACGCGAGTAGTTTCAGCAAATTTAAGCAAATGAAAGAAAAAGCACGAAGTCCGGAATGAAGCGGGCATAGTGCTTTAAAAAATATTGCTACACGAATAGCAAGAACTTTAACGGAAACTGATAATGCCAAAAGAACAGGAAACTAACAGAAAAAACAGATTATTTTGGGCTTTAAACGGAAAACTTACCGAGCAAGGCATAAGAGAGAGAGTAAGAGATTTCAAAGAAAAGGATTTCGGGGGCTTTTTTTTGCATGCAAGGGCAGGTCTGAAATCGGCTTATCTTTCGGAGGAATGGTTTGCGGCGATAGGTTATGCCGTCGACGAAGCCGAAAAATGCGGACTCGAAGCGTGGCTTTACGATGAAGACGGTTGGCCCAGCGGATTTGCCGGCGGCAGAGTGAACGGTAAGGGCGAGGACTATTGTCAGAAGTCGTTGACAGCGAGAAATCTGCCGAAAGACTTTTCCTGCGAAATGAAAAACGCCGAAATCGACGATAAAAATTTTCTGGCGGGCTTTTCGTCCGGCAGACCCGAAAAAATTCCGGAAGGAAGCAGATACGCTTGCTTCGGCAATCTGCCTTATAAACGCGACGATTCCGGAAAGAGCGAATTCTGTTTCGGTTATAAGGTCAATCCGTTTTACGTCGACATATTTTCTCCGCGCGTAACCGACGAATTTATCGCTGTTACCCACGAGGAGTATAAACGCAGATTCGGAGATCGGTTCGGCAAAACCATAAAAGGTATTTTTACCGACGAACCGCAGTACGGCGAGTATTGTTACAGCCCGTATCTCGAAAAAGCGTTCGAAGAAAAAAAAGGCTACGATTTACTCGATTTCATATATCTGCTTTTCGGAGACGGGCAAGCGGCAGAAGTGTTTCGTCAGGATTATTACGACGTCGTTTGTTCCGTTTATAAGGAAAATTATATAGACAAGATAAACGAATGGTGCGTTAAAAACAATTTGTTGTTCACAGGGCATTTCCCCGAAGAGGACGGAATTTCAACGCAATACCTCAAAGGCGGAAACGCTATGCTTAATTATACGGGCATGGATTTTCCGGGCATAGACTATCTGGGCAGAAGATACGCTTCGCCCGTTCTGTTGAAACAGATTTCAAGCGCAAAAAACCAACTAGGCAAAAAGGAGATTATTTCGGAGAGTTTCGGTTGTTGCGGCTGGGGAACGCGCGCGTCGGACTATCTCGGAATATGGGGATATGAAAGCGCGCACGGAATAAATAACGCGTGCTTGCATTTATCGGCGTATTCCATAGCCGGCGTAAGAAAACGCGATTATCCCGCGTTTTTTTCCGCTCAGAACAACTGGTGGGACAGTATCGGTTATCTCAATCGCGCGATGAACGGTATGAACGAATTTTCCTCGCGCGGCGAAAGCGAAAACGACGCGCTTGTTATTTCGCCCGTTTACGGTTGTTATTCCGAAAAAGCGGGAAGCGAAAAATCCGCGAATATATCCTCGGAATTCAGAAATCTTGTGGAATCGCTTATATCCGCGCAGGTTCAATTCGACATTGCCGACGAAACCTATCTTTCGCACGTCGGCGCGGAGATAAAGAACGGAAAAATAAAAGTCGGCAAAGGCGAATATGAACTGCTGATTGTTCCCTCGACCGAAAATATAACAAAAAATACCGAAAAACTTATATCGGGAGTAGTCGGAAACGGCATACCGATTGCTTTTTGCGAACGTTTTCCCGAAAAAGTCGAAGGAGAGTTTTCCGAAGAACTCAAAAAACTTAAAGCCATAAAGAGAAACAAGAAATTTTCTGTCGTCCAGAACAGAAGAGATCTTTGGGTGAAATATTTCGATTATATCGATTATCGTCGGAAAGCCGCGGTATTTTCCGAACGGGAAAAAGTTTTAACAAACAACGTCACGCTGAAAACCACCCGAGAAAATAAAAACAGATACGTCAGCGTTTTCAATAACGATTACGCGAGTACGGTGAAGGGAATTTTAGCCGTTAACGGTTGCGGACAGATTTATTCTTACGACGCTCTGACCGGCAAGGAAACTCCGCTCGGTTGTTATTCGGACGAAAAGGCGACTTACGCTTGTTTTTCAGTCGAACCAAAAACGTTAAATATGTTTGTTTTCAAAGGGGGCGAACGGGAAAAGTCGGAAACTTACGCTTTAGTTAAGAGGTTTTCGTTAAAATCCGGAAGTTGCGCTCTTACCGATGCGAACACCTTTACGATAGACCGCGCCGAACTCATAATAAACGGTAAATCTTTGGGCGAAGATTACGTTTTAAATGTCCAGAGCAGTGCGTATAAGGAATCGCTCAAAGCAACTAAGCCGTTCAAAATGCTTGTAAAATACAAGTTTTTCTGCGAAAATAAACCGAATGACGTCTGTTTGTGTATGGAGAATTCAACGTGCGAAAAAGTTGAGGTTAACGGAGCGGGGTTGTCGTTCGACGACGGGTTCTACGTTGACGAGAGTATCCGCCGCGCAAATATTTCTCATATCGTTAAACAAGGCGAAAACGAAATATGCGCGTATTATAACGTCAGTCCGAAAAAATCGGATTTTGACCTCGACTGCGTATTTGAAACAGAGAAAAACAGATTTTCTTATGAAGAAGAAATCGAAAGCGTATATCTCACCGGCAATTTTGACGTGGTTGTCGAAGGAAAAACAGGAAGGACGCCGTGGTACGTAAAAGTAGCGGACGCGGAATTTAAACTGAAAACGCCCGCAGAAAAGAATTTTGACGCGGAACTCACGTCGCAAGGGCTGTGGTTCTATCGCGGCGATATCGAGAAAACGTTTATTTACGACTATAATTGCGATAAAGCCGAACTCGATATAGAGGATTTCGACGGCGCGCTGTGCATAATATCGATAAACGGCAAAGAAGCGGGCTGCGTGACGTCGAAAGAGAAAATCGATTTAACGCCGCGGCTTAAAAAAGGCGAAAACCTTATAACGGTCAGACTTAAAGGCACAAATCGCAACATGTTCGGTCCGCACCATCATTATTGCGGAGAGCAGAGATTCGTAGGGGTGAACACTTTCAAAGGGACCCGCGGATATGAGGATGAGATTCTGAGCGTAGACCCGCCTGTAAATACGTATACGCCCGACTATGCGTTCACCGATTTTTATCTTGGAGCGGTTCGTATTTCCGAGTATAAAATAAGTAACAATATCGCCGGAGACGGCGAAAGGAGAGGAAAATGAAAAGATTGGTTGCAATAATTGCGGCACTTACGATGTTCGTTTGTTTGTTGCCACAAGGGTTGTCCGCAAAAGCGGATATTGAAAAAAACTTGCTGCTCGGACAATCGGGTTCCGGGAATTACGTTTATTCCGACGGCAAGTATACCGTGGATACGCCGACCGGCGAAGAGTTTGAGCCTGCCAGCGAAATAAAAGGAGCGAAAGGATATTACGACGGTAACGACGAATATCATCCTCTTTCCGATATCTCGCTTTATTTCAAAACGGTTATTTCTATTTCCTTAATCTCGCAGGTTCACACCATTCCGTCGGTTATCGTTGCCGAAGACGAAGTTTCTAAAACGTACGTTCAGCAAAGGCATAACGGCGCGTTGTACATTCTCACCGACTATACCGACGGCAGGAGTCAGGGCGTAAGATTGTTCACGGGCATAAGTCTTTCGGTCGGAACAAGTTATACGCTCGAAATAAGATATTCGGCAGGTAAACTTGCCGTCGATATAAACGGCAGCGGCATTTTCGCAAACGAGGACGTGGAGGGGCTTCCCGTTATAAAATTCTGCACGTTCGGAGGAAAGGGCGGTTACGGCGACCTTGTTTTAACCACCGCAACGGACGTTAAAAAGTTTGTAAAAGAATTTGCCGATCCCGCCGAGGGAAACGAAAACGTTCTGGATATTCCCGGAATCGAAAACAAAGTTTCGACCGCCGATATCTCGGTGAGCAGAAATAATTTTAAAATCAACGCTTTTCTCAATTCGAATTTTATATTGAGCAACGATTATCTTTCGTCGCTCAGGTTTTATCGCACGGATATTAAAGAATATTCCGACGGAAACGACCTCGATTACGTTATCGAAGCGACGCTTGAATTCGGGGATTACCCCGATGCGATTCAGCCCTGGTACGGATTCGGAATAATTATAGGCGAAACCGACAAAGGATACGTTGTGGTGCGGGCGATGAATAACGGCAATATTTTCCTTCACGACGCAAACAAGGCGAACGGCGACACGCTGTATAACGTAAGCAAACAATTCGGCTCGTTCAAAGCCTCCGCGGGCAGCAAGGTAAAAATTAAAATTTACTATGCCGACGGGAAATTGACGGTTTTTATCGGAGACGTGGTCGCGCTTAAAAACTACGAAATAGCAATGTCGCTGAAACTCGGTTTTCACGCGCAGAATAATAAAGGAACGGTGAACGACTTTTCGCTTAAGTTTCTTCAGCCCGTCGCGGCGGCGGAAGTTCAGCCCAAGTCGGCTGAAACGGCGAAATTCGAATTTACGCGCGGCAAGATAAATTCCGGCAAAGCGGATAAATATCTCAGCGGCGATATATCGGCTTTCGGCGTGAATCTTAACAACGAAGAAGAGTATTTCGTGATGCAGTCTACGGGCGCGTCAAGCAAGTTGCTGTACAAAATGACCGGGCTTGAAAGTTTTACGGAGATAAATCAAAGCGAATTGTCAACCGTGTTGAAATTTACGCTCGATAAGTTTTCGACGGAAAACGGAGGTTATGCCGACGTCGTTATAAAACACAATGCTCAGGGCTATAAACGCCTTTTTATGAGAATATATAAAGACGGCAAAGCGGAACTTTACGAAGGTACGTCGACGGCTCTTGGCAAAATAGCGGAAACCGCCGCGGAAACAACCGACGGAAGCGAAATAACCATTATAAGTTCGGACGGCTTCGTTTCTGTAAAAATTAACGGACATTACGCTTTTAAAAACGTTGCGACGGGCGGGTATGACAACGCCGCAGGCTTCGGCGGGAAAGATTGTTCTTACGAAATAAGGGGTTTGAGTTATAAATACGTCGACGACGTAAAGTTTGAAAAACCCGAAAAAGAAACTTTTGTAAAGCCGGATCATTCCGGTGACGCGAATACCGAATATATCGAGCCGGAACTGCCCGAAAGGAAACCGACGGCCGACAAGCGCGGTTGTAAATCCGAGGTGTCGACGTCGATTATAATCGTTGCGGCGGTTCTGTTTGCAGGCGCTGCGGCGGCGTTGGCGATAATTTCGCTCAAATCGAAAAAAAACTAAGCGGAGGAAAAATCAAATGAAATTATTAAAGAAATTATTAAGCCTGGCAATTTGCTCGGTTATGGCGGTTTCTGTGTTTGCGGGTTGCGGCGGCAACGAAAGCGTCAGCGACAACTGGGAAGACGTAAGCAACACGGGGAAAGAAGTGACGCTGAAGTTTACGCATATATGGTCGGAGCATGCAAAAACGTTCACGAAAATTTGCAACGACTTCATGGCTATATATCCCAACGTAAGGGTGCAGACAAACGTAAAATCTTATTCCAACATAGACACGGCAATCACGTCGAGTTGGGGAACTTCGCAATTTCCCGACGTTTGTTTTTATTGGGTGCATGCAGCAAAAGCGCTCGTAAACGAGGACGTCACGATGGCGGCGGATCTTACGGACGTTTATTACGAAAAGTATAAAGAAAATCTCATCGGAGACGGCGAATGTATGTCGTCCGGTGCGATTAAAGGCAAAACGTATATCGTGCCGTTCCGCGCTACGGGCTTCGTTATTTATTATAACGCCGATCTGTTCGGAGAGTTAGGGCTTGAAGTTCCTACGACCATCGAAGAATTCGAAAACGTTATGAAAACAATAAAAGAAGAATGCGAGGACGTCGTTCCGCTTTCCTGCTGGGGCGCGACGGGAACGTATTCGTATATAGGCGCCGCGCTTTCCAACTATATGGATATAATCTCCGGCAAAGCGGACGATCCGAACTATAAAACGGGAAGATTAAAATATACGGACGCCGATTTCGAACGCGAAGCATACGTTTATGAAAAGGTGAGAAACTGGACGAAAGCCGGCTACTTCGGTTCAAACCCGCTGGCGGGCAGCACCGAAAGCGTGGAAAGCGACTTCATAAACGGATCGTGCGCTATGGCAATGCTTAACAACAACAGTCTTGCGGCTATTCAGAGCGAAATGGACGTAAACGTAGGCTGTATCTCGATTCCCGGTTTTTCGAGCATGGAAAACCCCGGGGCAGGCTACGTTTCTGGAGGTTACGACGGATTCTTTATTTCGCCGACCAGCAAGAATAAAGCGTGGGCGCTTAAATTCCTCGAGTATCTCAATTCTAAGGAAGTTCAGCAACTTTTTGCCGATAACGAAGGCTCCGTAATGAGCAGAAAGGAAGTTACTTACGGCAACGCGCTTCAGAGGAGCGTTGCCGCGAGTATGGCGAACGTAGGAATTATGGGAACTCATCCGGATTACGTTCTCAGCGAAGCGGCTTCGGCTTCGTCGGTTGCGCTCAATAACTATACGGTTTCCAAGTCGGGCAGCCTGCAGAAAGCGCAGGGACTTCTTAAAGTTCTTTATAACGATCGCGTAACTTCCGTCACGGATACCATGCTCAACTATCCCGCGCTTTCTATGATAGATCCGCAGTATACGTTAAATCAGGCTGCAGTGGACAAATATATCGAGTGGCTTAAAAAGTAATAACGGGATTATAAGTAATGACAGATTCAGGATTATATAAAAAACAGCGGAATATATGGGGATGGATTTTCTGCATCCCCGCCGCCGTTTCGCTTTTGTTGTTCGTCGTTTATCCGATAATTTATTCGGTATTGCTTAGTTTTACCGACGTCCGCTATTATGCGACCAGCCTTAAATTCAAAGGATTCGACAACTATATTTACTTATTCACAAACTCCACGACGATGTTCTGGCCGTCGCTTTTAAACAGCCTGAAATTCTCGCTGATTTCCACGGCAATACAGATAACGCTCGGTTTTCTGATAGCGTACCTGATTTATAAAATGACAAGAGGGCCGCAAACGTTGTTCCGTGTGCTTATATATATTCCCGTGGTTCTGCCGGCGCCCGTCGTGTCGGTCATGTGGAAGTTTATTTACGCTCACGATAACGGACTGATCGACAGGTTGCTTCTCGCGCTTGGTTTTACCGATATTCCCGCGTGGCTGGTAACGCCGGGCTGGTCGATGGTTGCCGTTATAATAACGAATACCTGGTGGTTTATCGGCACAACCGTGATACTGTATTTCGTCGCGATGAACGCCGTGCCGAAGGATTGCCTGGAGGGCGCGAAGATTGACGGGGTAAACAAGTTTCAGGAACTGATTTACTTTATCTTTCCGCTTACGTTTTCTATGACGAAAGTAAATCTCGTGATGTCGCTCGTCGGCGGTATAAAGAACTTCACTTTGTTCTACTTGCTTACGGAAGGCGCGGGAAATACGAAGGTGGTCGGGTTGATTATATTCAATACGATGTATAAGCAGCGCAACTTTTCGCTTTCGGTAACAATGTCGATAGTATTGAGCCTTATTCTTGCGGTTTTCGTGTGGTTCGGTAATTTTTACCTTTCGAAAAAGGAGAAAAACGACTTATGACGAATCTGCAATCGCAAAGAAACCGCAAAAAGGCGGGCGAAATAACCGGCGTGATTTTAGAATGGATAGCGATGATTCTTATTTTAGTGCTTGTACTGTACCCGCTGATATTCGTTTTAAGCACGTCGTTCAAGACTTACGGCGAGTTTATAAAATCGCCTTTCAGTTTATCTTTGGCTCATCCGGAAAACTACTATAAAGCATTTGTCGAGGGAAACCTCGGGAGGAGTATAATCAACACGGTAACAGTCGCCGTGGTAGCGGTGGTTTGTCAGACGATCATCACGGGGCTTGCCGTTTACGGAATCGGCGTTCTGAAATTCAAAGGGTCGGGCATTTTCATAGGAATTTTGCTCTTTACGATGTTCGTATCCGGCGAAATGACCACCATTCCGAATATCTTACTCATACGCGCGTTGGGACTATACGACACGCTCGGCGCGCTTCTTTTTCCCGCAGCGTTAGGCGTTTCGGGCATAGGCGTGTTCATAGGCGTGAATTATGCAAACGCAATTCCGAAAGAACTTCACGAAGCCGCTTCGCTCGACGGAGCGAGTATACCGCAGACTTTCTTTCATATAGATTTGCATTTATTGAAGCCCGTTCTTACTTACGTGGCGATAGGCGCATTCAGCGCGTCGTGGAGCGATTTTTTCGGTCCGCTCGTGTTTATACCGATGAACGAAAAAGCATACACGCTTGCGATAACTATTCAGAAATTCGACACCGTAAACAACTCGGAATACGGAACTCTTTGCGCAGGGCTTGTTATTCTCGCGGTTCCCGTAGTGGTGGTGTACGCGGTATTTTCAAAATATTTCCTTGAAGGCGTCGCGGTCGGCGCGGTAAAAGGATAAGATAAGGAGAAAAAAATGAAGAAAAAAATACGATTTTGTTTTATTCTTTCGCTTGTGGCTATGTTAAGCATAAGTTTATGCGCGCTTTGCGGGTGCAACAAAACCTCGGGCGGCGCAGACGACGAAAACGCAAGATATAACGAAAGATTGGATCGAAGCGATGAACTGTGCAAAACGGCAGTCAGAATCGACGATATTTTCCATGATCAGGCTGACGTTTTTATGAGTCCGCTTGAACCGAAAAGCACGGATAACGTCACAATTCGTCTGCGCGTTAAAAGAGGTAACGTGAAAAGCGCGACTTTGCAATTTACGGTCGATCTCGATAAAATTTCGGACGGCGAAGCGGTGTGGCACGATATTCCGATGAAATACGAAATTGCGGACGAAAATATGTATTTCGACTATTTTATCTGCGTTATACCCAAACAGTCGGCCCCGTATAAATACCATTTCAAGGTCGAAAACGACGTTCAGACGGTTTATTATAACGCATTTGAATGTTATCCGGAAGAGAGCGGCGGCGAAATTTCGATAGACGCATCGGGCGACTATTACGTTATGCCGGATTTTGCCACTCCGGACTGGGCGAAGGGTTGCGTCTGGTATTCTATAATGCCCGATACGTTTTATAACTCGGACACGCTCAACGATAAGACGACTTCGTCGGTATATAAAGCCGATCCGTGGGGAACCACGCATACCGCAGGCGATTATTCGGCAGGGCTTTCGTATTTCGGCGGCGATCTTATGGGTATATACGATAAACTCGATTATATAAAGTCTTTCGGCGTCACGGGTTTGTTTATGAACCCGATATGGTACGCTTATCACAACGCCGGTTACGGCGCTGCCGACATGACGCAGATCGATTCCACGTTCGGCAACGACAATCTGCTTAAACAACTCGTAAAAGCCTCGCACGATAAAGATATGAAAGTTATGCTTGACGGAGTGTTTACCTATTTCACGTACGTCGGCACGTGGTATAACAAATCGGGATATTACGCCCTCGAAGGCGGTGCGAAAAAAGGCGATAAATATTATGACGCGTATATCCGTAACGAGAATGGCGACGTGGCGATTGTGTGGGGAAACCCGAGAACCGATTTCTCAAACAAAATCACAAGAGAACTCGTATATTCGGTACCGTCGTCGGTAATGCAATTATATATTCTCGAACACGGCATCGACGGCTGGCGACTTGACGTGGGCGGCGATCTTAAGGGCAGCGATTCCGCCAACTGGGGAACCGCCACGCAGATAATTCAGGATATGCGTCGCTATCTGAAAGATATCGACGAAGACGTTCTGCTTTGCTCCGAAGGCGGCAACGGAACAATGCTCACCGATTACGCTCTCGACACGATGTGGAACTTTAACTATTATTATTCGGTTAAAGATTTCCTCGAACAGGAAACCACGGAAGCGGCTGTGTATAACTTCAATACGAACCTTTACGGAACTATAGCCGCGCTGCCGAAGTCTGTGGCAAACAGCAGTTACAACTTCACGGCGAACCACGATATGCCGCGCGCGCTGTATGCGACAAAAAACGATATGGCAAAAGCAATGGCGGCAACCATCGTCAATTTCACCTATGTCGGCGCGCCGTGCATTTATTTCGGTGAAGAAATCGGAATGAACACGTCCAGTTTCTTCGATTCGATGATATGGGACAAAACTTCGTGGAATTACAGAATGTTCAATCTGTATAAGGCTCTATGCGGATTAAGGCAGGATTTTCCCGGCGTTTATAAGGACGGCACGATAAAAGACCTTAAATTGCCCGAAAACAGCGGAATGCTGGCTTTCGCAAGGTGGAAAGGCGACGAAAAAGTCGTAACGATAATGAACCCGTGGAACGAAAACAGAACCATAGAGATAAACGTATCTTGTCTGGCGATGAAAAACGGCGACCTGCTTACCGATTATCTCACGGGTAAAACTTATGCGATTGACAACGGCAAAGTCACCGTCGACGTTCAGGAAGGCGGCGCGGTGCTTGTCAATAAGAATATTAATAAATGGGCGGGCAAATATGAACTTACTACGCTCGGCGAAACGTCGGCGCAAGTATACGAAAAACAGCCCGGAACGCTTGTTCTGCAAGGAAACGGGACGGTTGCGGGTAAAAGCGACAACTTAAAATTCGCAAATCTTCCCGTTTATAACAACGGCGGAATATCTTTCGTTCACAAGAGCGGCGGCGCGTATGCCGCGCTTATCCGCGACGACGAGTCTGTCGGATCGTTAACCTATGGCTTGGTGTTTAACGCTGCGGGAAAAGCCGAAGTCGTTGCGAGAACGACGAAGGGCGGGGAACTTTCCGTCATAACCGAAATCGACTTCGCCGACGGAGATAAACTGACGGTGGAAAGAGATAACGGAGGCAAATTCTTCGTCACCGTCGAAAGAAACGGCGAAAAACTCGCTTATAAAGAATCGGAAACTTACGTCGGTATGGATTATTATGCTTATGCGGGGCTTGCCGCTCTCGGCGGAACCGCAGAAATTTCCGACGTCGACGTTTTCTGTTCTGCAAGCGCGCAACTTGCCGACGATTTCGACAATCCGCATAGCGGAATGATGATTGCAAACGAAAACGTTACCGTGAGCGGCGGCGACGCGACGCTTAAGGGCAACCAAAAACCCGTGTCTTACCTCGCTCCCTTCCGCGCGACCGATTTTTCGGTTAAAGCAGAACTTAAATCTTCGCCCGAAAACGGATATCAGGGCGTGACGGTATGGCAGAGCGAAAACAATTTTGTAACGCTCGCGAGAAGAAATAAAAACGGTAAAAAGACGATATCGCTGTTACATTGCGTAAACGGCACGGCAAGCGAATTCGCCTTTGCGGACGACGTCGACGGAACGATCGTTCTTCAACTTGAAAAGGTCGGTATGTTTTATACCGGCAGATATTCGACGGACGGAATCAACTTCGTTACCGTAGGCGAAAATCTTTACTCCAATTATTCGGAAATATATGCCGGCATAGTGAATTGCGACGTCAAAGACGCAACGTTCGGTTATTTCTGCTTCGGAGATTCGATTAAAGACGGCGCAAGCAAATCCGACCATCAGCGTTACGGATATATAGATTATTACAGCAACCTTCTTTCGTATGTACAAGGCACGATAACCCAGTCCGTTTCGGGCGGTATATGGGAATACTGCGCAGGCGGTATCGAGCAGACTCTCGTTTCCGCGACGGAAGGCGTCATGACGCTCGGCGGCGAAAAATTCAAGGGATTTAAAACCGAGTTCACGTTACAGATAAAAGAAAAAGGCGGAGAAAACGCCGACGTGGAATTCCGTTTCGGTCAGCGCGACGGCGCTGCTTTCGGCAGAGTGAAACTTTCCGCAAACGGCGAAGTAAGCCTTATGTACGGCGATGAAGTTCTTTCTTCTTACCGCATAGAGAATTTCTCGTTTGAGAAACAATATCGCTTTGTGGTTATAGCCAACGAAGAGAAAAAGATTTCCGTGTTTATGAACGAACAACCGGTTCTTATCATGGAAAAGGTGATTCCGGAATATGCGGGCGGAACACAGACGATAGTCTGCCATAAATGCGCGTTCGCGGTGACGAGTTATAACGCGTTCCATTATTACGTGGACTGGCTGCATATGGCAGGATATTCGGTGGTGCCGGACAGCAGATACGTGATCATCACCGCGTCAAACAATAACGGCGGACTTGCTTCGTTGTTGTCGACGGGTGTGTCCGACGTCGTAATCGCCGCCAACGTCCAGATGAAGAAAAATCTTAACACCAAAACAGCGGTTTTCGGTTACGTTATCGACGGACTTGCGGGCGCAACGCCCGACAAGGAGGGTATGCTTGTTTCGGCAGACAGCGCAGGCAAAATAACGATCGCCGAAAAGGGCAAAACGTTGGCTGTTGTCAAAGCCGATTACGATTATCGGAGTTTCTTCTTTATTGTAGTCGTTCAGAACGGAAAAGTCCGCGTATATGTCGATAAATACGTCGACGGCGCCGAAAAAGGAATGAAAAATTATTCCGAAAAACCCGTGCTTGAATATGATTTCGGCAGGTCTGTCGGCGGCAGTTTGCAGATTTACGCCTCCTATGCAAAAGTTACGCTTGCAAGGCTTGGTTTGTACAGTCTGAAAGCCGGCGAGGATTATACGAAGAATACGCTTTACACCGAGCGCGCGATAGAAAGCCCCGTGATAAAAACGCCGGCAAAAACCGACGCGTTTGAAAATGCGGGCAAACACGAATTATCGTGGGACTTCTCGGATAAAAAGCAGATGGAAGACTTCACGGTTTATGAAGGCGCATGGTACGTCGACCCGGAAAACAGGCGTCTTGTCGGTCTCGGCACGGGCGATTGGACGACGGGTTTGACGATCAACGCGGGTATATTCGACAATTACGAACTGACCTACAAGATTTATAGTCACGGCTCGGGCAGTTGGGCGGGTTCCTTGCTCAATAAAAACGCGTGGAAGGACAACCACGACGACGGCGGATATCTGTTCTACACAAACGGCGGCGGCAATATGGTCTACTTTGCGCAAGGCGGCGGAGTGTCCGGCGCGCAACTCGACGAAGACGGATATATGACCGTGAAAATCAGAGTTTACGGCACCGACGACAATAAACGGATAACCGTCGACCTCGGCGGAGGAAAGAAGGCGACTTACGTTATAGGCAAAGACACCGCCACCGACATGCGAAGCGGTTTCGTTTCGTTCGTAGCGGGCAACTGCGTCGCGTATTTCCGCGATATTTCGATTCGCGAACTTAACGCCGACGGCGGATATGCGGAATAATGAAAAAAATTAAAACCGTTGCGGCGGCGATTATCGCCGCCGCAATAGCGGCGCTCGGCGCGGCTTCGATAATAATCGGCGTTGTAACCAAAAAAAACGAACAGTCGGAATTTCCGGCAGGCGGAATATATTTTGCGCGGACGGACAGCAGTATCTGTCTTACCGGGCGAACGCAGAATCCGCTCGTAACTCTCACCGTTTTCGAGGTAAAAAAGGACAATTACAAGTCTTTTTTATCGTATGAAGATATTTCTCTGATAGGCGAAAACGGTAAAGAGTATTCCAAAAAGGACGTTTCGATAGTCTATACTTACACCGACTCGTACTTTTCTAAACTTTCCGTGTCGCTCGTTCTCGATATAAACGAATTCGACGACGATTGTCCCGCATATATATCGCAGGCAAAACTTTCCTCGAAGAGCGGCGATAAGTATTGCGATCTGGGCAGCATCTGTATTCTTGTTTGCAAAAAGTCGAAAAATTCGGATATCGCTTTCGGCGGGTACACTCAAAGCAGCGAACAATTCTCCTCGTATACGGTGCTTGTTTCCAACAACGGAGAAAAGTCGGTGTATCTTAAAAAGCTGATAATGAATTTCCGTTATACCGAAAGTTCGTTTACGGTTTACGACACGGCAGGCAAGCCGGCGCAACTCGACGGTTACGAAATCGAAGCGGGCAAGTCGGCTTATATAAGAGTAACGCTTGAACCCGACGAAACGCTTGAAAAATATCCGTTTTGTTTTGTTCGGCCCGCTCTCGAATACGCCGACGAAAACGGAGAAACTTCTTATACGGGAGTGAATTCTACCGCGTATTATAATGCGATTACGGACAGGGAAGACGTAAAGAGTTATCTTAAAATTCTCGGAGGCGGCGTATGAAAACCGATAAATCCATAATTTCGGGGTTTTTCTGCGCCTCGCTGACTTTTCTGAGTTTTCTGCTGTACGTTTTGCAGGCAAGGTTCGGCATGCCGTACCTTTTCCTGTCGCTTAAAACAGCGATTTTTGCGGCGGCGTGTCTGTTGTTTCCGTTATTCGTTTCAAAAGGCGAGTATAAGCGGAAACTTGCAAACGAAGCGTTTAACGGCAAAACGGGAACGACGAATATCATTTGCGGCGTTTTGTCCGGAATAACGTTCTGTTTCTTCGCGGCGTTCTGTTATAGCGGTATTGTTTCGCTTTACGAGGGCTTTACGGGAAAGATAATCATTTTTACTTCGTCCGTAAACCCGACTGCCGGCGAGATAATCGCAACGATTTCGCTTAAAGGCGTTTTGTTGCCGGCGTTATCGGCGACGTTTTATTACGGCGCGCTCGGCGGATACTTCGCCGATAAAAAACGCGGGGTTTTAATGGTCGCGGTATACGCTTCGCTTTGCGAGTTTTCTCCCGAAAGCGCGGTGATCGCGCTGATGTTGAACGTTCTCGCTTCGGCAAGCATGAAAAAATGCGGCGACAAGACGATCGCGCCGTTGATAATCACGCTCGTTTATTCGCTCGTAAATATAGTTTTTCCGCTGATAACGACTTTACCGTTCTCTTACACGCTCGTAACTTCGCCCGAAACGGCTAAGTATTACGGATTTGTATCTGCGGGCATAGGGTTGTTGTTTCTTGCCGCGACGGCTTCGATACAACTGTTTTTTAAAGGGGATAACGGAGAAAAACCTCTTTTGAAAATAACTTCGGACGACAGGGTTTCGTTCTTCGGAACGGCTGCGTTGTATGCGATTTTAACAATAGTTATTTATTGCGGAATTGTTTAATCCGCGCTTAAAAAGATTATAACGGCATAGCCGTATAATAAAAAATTCGGAGGTAAAAAGATGAAAACAAAAACACAAAAAACGTTTTTGGGCGTGTTGGCAATGTTTATCGCATTGTGTCTTACATTTGCGTTTTCAACGCTGACGGCGCGCGCCGAAAACATGACGATCGACCCGACGGCCGAAAAGACGTACACCGAAGCCGCGTATTCCGTCGTGGCGGACGTCGCTACGGATAAGCGTATAGACGTTCCCGTTAAATGGGATGAAATTCAGGACAAAACCAACGTGACCGCTACGATTACCGCGAAAGGCGTTGATTTTATGCCTTATACGAACGACTATAGCAACGACCCCTATATCATAATAAGGGAAACCGAAGATAAGTCCTTCCAGGTCTGGGCGAGAGTTATCCGTAACGGTGTGTTGCAGGTGTTCACGGGTAAAATAGGCGTAACCGAGAACGTTCCTATCAACGTGAACGCATGGGCGCAACACACAACCATTCTCGGTTCCTGGAGCCTTAAAATCGTAACCACGGCTACGTCTGCGGAGTTTTTCGTAGGCGAAACGTCTTACGGTACGGTAAATTACGATGCGACTCCGCTTGCTTTCGGTATCGATTTCTGCGCCGGATTCTATGGTTACATGACCGATCTCAGCCTTAAAATCGAAGATAAAGAATACGTCGACATAAACGACGAAACCGAAATAGAGGGTTTCACCGTGTCGGATTTATTCATTCCCGCAAGCAGCGATTCCGTAACGTTGCCCACGATTATCGGAAAAGGCAAGTACGTTAAAAACGTAAAAACCGGCAAATATGAAAAAACGTCCGACCTTGAAGTCGAAATGAAATTTACCGCAGTCGACACGGGCGAAACCATAGGCGATGCGTGGTGGAACGTTCCCATAATAGGTTTTTACACTACAGAGGGTGGCGCGAGCATAGGCGTCAGAAACGGGTCGAACGGAATTACACAGATATTCAGGGGCAGTTCGGAAGGTTCGCCGGTATATTCTTCGGCATACCACGGATATTATGACGTCAAAGAAGACGGAAGCAAAAAGTATAATTTCCCTTACGCGTACGGGGTTAAGGTCAACATTAAAAACGGCATTGCAAACGTAGCCCTGGCAGGCACCGTGTATCATTCCGACGTGGAATTGGGCGCGGGCAAGGCGGAATTCGTGTTCGGAAACAACGGAGCGACCGCTTTTTGCGGAATATCCGTTAAAGTTAAAAACGCAGGGGATTATGACTTCAACGACATTGTCGACGCGCAGTATTTAGGCTTTATCGACGCCGAGCCGACAGAGGGTAAACTCGGATATTTCGACGTTGAAAACGGCAGTTATTCCGCTCCCGACGGCGTCGGCGGATACGATAAACAGGTCGCGCTTTCTTCGGCGTTCGGCGGAGAGAATTTGTCTGCCACAAAATTGAATCTCGTGATGTCCTATACGGTAACGATGGATTCTGCTCCCGCTAACGTGTGGGAAGTTCCCGGCGTTACTTTCTGGCAAGGCGCAGACGGCGCGACTTACAACTTGCTTGCGCATTACAATGCCGATACTTACGTTTTCAAAATTACCGGAAACGGCACTCAGGAAACCCCTGCCAAGCAATTCGGAGCGTGTGCGCTCAGCGCGGCGCATAACGGAACCTATTCCGTAACGATCAAAATCGAAAACGGCGCGGCGAAGTTCGCCATAAAAGGTCATCAGAATATCTCCGGCGAATTCGAATTGCCCGAAGGCAAACCCGTTATGAATTTGTTCACAAGGGGTACGGCTGCAACTTTCTCCGACGTTAAATTCTACACGACCGACATCGATTTTGCCGAAGAAACGGGAACGAAGGTTTACAGCGAGTCCATGGCCGTTACCGAGGCTCCCACGGCGCAGAAATTCGGTGACGAACTCGTCGGCGGCAAACTAAAAATAACTTTATCCGATAAAACCGAAAAAGAAATCGCGTTGACCGATGCCGGAGTTACCGTTACTTATAATCCCGAACTTTTAGGCGAACAAGACGTAATTATCAAATACGAGGATGCGACCGCGGTATTTAAAGCAACGGTAACAGTTAATCTTGTCGATTATGCTACTCGAATAGTTCTGGATACTCAGAAGGAAGAATTCGAGTATGGCGAAGACCTCGGCGGTTACACCGTTACGGCTATAATGGCGAGCGGCGCGGAAACCGACGTTACGGCGGACGTTACCGTCGGCGGTTACGATAAAAATAAGAGCGGCGTTCAGGAAGTCACGTTCACTTACGGCGCCCTTACCGTGAAAGGCGAATTCACCGTTAAAGCAAAGCCGGAACCCGATCCGTCCGAATCCGATTCCGGAACCGAGTCCGGTGAAAGCGGTTCGACCGGCAGCGAAGAGGCTTCGACAAGCGGAAGCACGTTAGAGAATTCCGCGACCGCGGGCGGCTGCTTCGGCGGTATCGGTTCTGTCGGAATGACCGCGTTGGTTGTTATCGGCGGCGCGATTATGTTCGTTCGCAAGAAAAAGGAAAACTGATCTTAAACGATTTACATTTTCGCCGAAAAAAAATAAAATAAAACCGACATTCGTTCGCGGTGAATAAACTTTGCCGCGAGTGATTGTCAGCGCTTGAAGCAGCGGGATATTCGTTAAAGAAAAATCCCGCTGTACAAGCGATAAAAAAAGTTTTTAAAACATCGCGCGAGGTTAAACGATGGCGGAATTATTTTACTGCGCGTGCGGAGATTATCTCGGTACGCTCACTCCGAAAAGCGGAGACGAAGTTACCGTAAAGGTAAGGATTAAAGGCGAAGCCGAGGTTTTTATAGAGTATACGGAAGAACTTTTCAATCTTTCCGTAAATCGCTATAAAAGAGAAAAAACTTATTTTTTGTGTAAAAACGGAAGTTACGAATACCGTTTTTCAAAGATTAAATTAGCGAAAAACAACGTTCGCTTTCATTTCGTATGGATTGAAAACGGCGTTGAATATATATATGACGCGGGCGGCAAGGAATTAAAAACCGATAAAACGAAAGATTTTATCCTTACGCCCGATTTCAGTGTTCCGAAGTGGTCGAAAGGCGCGCTATGGTATCAGATTATGCCCGACAGTTTCTTTAACGGAGACGTTTTAAACGACAAGGGAAATTCCGGTCTCACGCAGGAAAACGCCTGGGGAAACGGGCATTTCGGCGGCGAAGATTATTTCGGTGGCGATCTGGACGGAATTATAAGAAAATTGGATTATATAGCATCTTTCGGCGTGAACGCGATAAGCATCAACCCCGTCTGGGCGGCGACGCACAACGCCGGTTACGGCGCGGACGATCTGACCGACGTGGATTCCTGTTTCGGCGGCGACGCCGGGCTTAAACGGCTCGTTTCGGCCGCTCACGAAAGAGGAATAAAGGTCTGTCTGGACGGAGTTTTCGATTATATCGTGCCGAAAGCCAAATGGTATAACGCCGACGGGTTATATCCTTTCGCCGGAGGCGTAAAAGAAGGCGACCCTTATTACGATATTTTTCTGCGCGACGAATGCGGAAGAACGATTCCCAGTTTCTGGGGGCAACCGCTTGTGGATTTTTCATCGGATAAAGCCCGCGCGATTATTTATGAAAACGACGACAGTATAGTAAAAACCTATCTGAAACCGCCGTATAATATCGACGCGTGGCGAATGGACGTAGGCAATATTTACGAGGGAAGCGATCCGGAACGTTTCGGCAATTCCGTCGACGTTATGCGCGATATGCGTAAAAACATTAAAGAAGTCAATCCCGACGCGCTCCTTATAACCGAGAACGACTTACCGAAAATGCGCGCTTTTGCGGTGAACGACAGTAAGTGGAACTATGAACTGGGCGTGCCGGTAAGGGATTGGGCGGCAGGGAAAAAGACGGAAACCGAGTTTGCGAAACTCATAGACGAAAACACGAAATCTTTGTCCGTCGAAAACGTCAACGCATGTTTTAATCATATAACGACGCACGACACGGCGAGAATTACCGACACGGCGGGCGGAGATATAAACGCCGTAAAAGCCGCCGCGATTTTCGACATGACGTTCCCCGGCGCGCCGAGCATATATTTCGGCGACGAAAACGGCGAAAAGGGTAAACCTTATCCGTCCATGGGGCTTGCCGCTCCGACCTCGTTCGGTTCGATGAGTTGGTACGACGGCGACAGAAACGCCGAAATATTTGCAATATATAGGACTTTGGGCAAAGAAAGAGCGGAAAATCGCGATTTTTATTCCGACGCGGGTTACGAGATCCTTCTCTCCGACGACGAAGCGAAAGTTCTGGTTTTCGTAAGGTTTAAAAACGACGAAATCAGAATAATCGCGACAAACCGTTCGGCGGAAGCCAAAAGCGTTGTCGTCGATATCTCCGCCTACGACGATTGCGGGGAATATACCGATATTTTAAGCGGTTCGGCGGCAGAAACCGATAACGGAAAAATCACGCTTACCGTTTTCCCCGGCGGCGCGCTTTTTGCAAAGGGCGGCAAGGCGACGGAAATCGACGGGTATTCGACAAGCGGCGTCGTAAAGACGAGGACAGGCGAATATGAAGTTTCCGGAGAAATATCGTTTGAAACGTTCGGTTCGTTCTCCGTATCGTATGCGGGTAATTTCGGCGAAAAAACCGAAATATCTTTCGATAAGTTTTCGGTTGCCATAACTGACGGCGGCGTATACGTCGGAGGAAAAATCGTCTGCGGCGGCGCAATCGGGAAAGTTGCGTTAATTCGCGATAAGTTTCTGACTTTAAAAGTCGACGATAAAGAAATTTTTGTTTGCCGCGACGTGTTGCCCGCGAAATCAACGGTAAGATTTAAGGCGGAGAACGCTGCGGTTAAAATAGTCAAAGAATCGAGCGGCGCTTGCGCTTATGCCGATTTTTCCGATTACGGCGGTAATTTCTTTACGGAAGCAAAGGGCGAAATCGTCGACGGTAAGTTGAAACTCAACGGAGAGCGGGCGTTTACGTCGGTCAGATGCGACGATTTCACTTTCACCGCGGGTTTATGCGGTAACGGAGGTATTGTCGTCGGCGACGGCAAGCAGGAATTGTCGTTCAGATACGAAAACGGAAATTTAACGGTGGATTTGCTCGGCGTAACGGTCGGGCGCGCCGCCGTGAGCGAAGCCCCCGGATATCTGAAAGTCGAAAAATGCGGAACCCGTTACAGATTTATCGCCATAGGCGAAACGCAGAGCGTAACGGCGGCGGAAAACGTGAGATTTAACATATCCGAGATTTACGTCGGTGTTTTTTCGGACGAAGAATGTCTGTTTACAAAGGCGTATTTCGGAGATAACGGAAAAACCTTGAGAAACTATTCGAAAGACGTTTTTGACCTCTCGACCAAAGAATATGCCGATAGTTTGCAGAAGCCGGTTTTAAGAGTCGTTAAAGGCGAAATCTCGCCCTGTTATGCCGGATATGAAGCCGCAGGCGGCGAAAGCGAAATGGTTATAGACGGCAAATATAAGAACTTTACGTTGCTGTTTTCGATCGAAACGAACAACGCGACCGCAGAAGTAAATTGCGGACGGTTGAAATTAACCGTAGCGGACAAAGAAACATCTTTCGGTTTTAATGATAATAAAATCCGCATAAGGAGAAAATCCGTTAAAAGCGATTTTATCATAGTGAAAAACAATGAAAGAGCATATTTATACGAAAACGGGTTATTCGTCGGCGAAAGCGAAGCCGAAAACGAGATTTTCGGCGTGTTTTTCAAAGGCGACGGCAATTACAAACTGACAAATATCGGGATAAATCGCTCCGGCGTTTCATACGTCACGGGCAGAGGGAAGATTTTTCCGATGAAAGAAGGGTTTGACATCTCGTCCGAATGGGTGGAAACGGCTTACGCGTATTACGGTAAGGCAGTACAGAATTTCGCTTTTTCGGCAAACGTAAAATTTAATCGTTCGGCATCCGTAAGCGAAGGTTATTTCTCGGTATGCTTCGGGTTGAAGGCGGGGGATTATCCCGAAAATCGCGGGGCGGCGATTCGTTTTTATAAGGAAACAAAAAAGGCCGAATTGACCGTTAACGGCGAAAAAACAGCCGAATCCGATATTCCCGCATTCGATAACGAGAGTTTTTACGCGGTTATAGCGAACGTTAACGGAATTATAAGGCTTTACGTCGCGCCGAACGAATCCGAGAAAAAATGCGAACTCCTTTTCGAGGCGACTACGGATATGAAGGAAGGCGGTTGCATTACGTTTTTCAACAGACAAACGCGCGCGTTGATATGTAACGCAAAACTTAAGAGTATAGACGGCTTTTCCGATGCGGAAGATTATATTTCAAACGTCGTAATCGCGCCGTCGAAACACAGGTACATGATATGATTTACTATTTGCTTCTTTTTATCGGCGCGGTAATGATCGTTTTATCGGTCGATATCGATAAATACTACCAGAAGAGCGTGGAAGGGCTCAACAATATCGAATGCGCGATAAGAAAAACCATTCCCGGTTCGCTTGTCTGCGCGCTGTTGTTTTATGCCATGAACGGTTTTAAATTGAACGTAAGCGCGATTTCGGTGGGATTAGGCGCGGCTCTCGCGGCTTTGAATTTATTAAGCACGTTAGCGTGTTTTAAAGCATACGAGGTCGGAAACGTTTCTCTTTTTACGATGTTCCGTATGCAGGGCGGAATGTTGCTTCCGTTTATATACGGTATCGTTTTTGCGGATAACAAACCCACTCCGTTTCAGATCGCGGGGATAGTGATAATGGTTTTCGCGCTTATACTGCCTTATCTTTCTGCGAAAAAAGACGACAATAAGGAGAAAAATTCTTCGCTTTATCGTATCTTGTGCGTCTTTATTTTTATTGTTAACGGAGCGGTCAGCATTGTTTCTTATATTCAGTCGAACAGCCCGCAGGCTGTTGACGGCAACAGTTTTCTGACGATTTATCAATTGGAATCGGTATTGTTGTTTGCAATAGTTTACGCCGTGTGGTGCGCGGTGAAAAAAGACAATCTGATCAAAAACCCGCCCGTAAGGACGAAATCGCAGACATTGCGTTTGTGGTTGTGTATAATAATCGTGGCGGTTATCGGTTCGGTTTCGTATCTGTTGCAACTTATCGGCGCGGCTAATCTGCCTGCGGTGGCGGTATATCCCATGGTTACGGGCGGTACGGTTTTCCTCACAGCCGTGAGCGGACTTGTTTTTTTCAAAGAAAAATTGACGATGAAAGGATACGTTGGCATAATCCTTACGTTTATCGCGACGATTTTGTTTGTTTTTTAAGGAGATCGCATGTTTACGGAATTTAAAGAAAAGTATATAAGCAAAGGTCTTTTTTCGTTTTATTACGGAGATGATTTTATAAAAAATCCCGCTCCGGACAGTGTTGAAAGGCGCGAAAGAAAAGACCGCATAAGTTACGAAAAGTCGTATTTATTCGGCAACAAATTGCAAATCGTGGAAACGACGGACGTTTTAAAAGATTTCCCTGTTATAGAAACGCGGTTGAAAATCAAAAATCAATCGGAAGAAAACACGGAAAAAATAAAGGATTTAAAAACTCTCGATATAGTTCTGGAAACAGAAAAAGACGTGCCGTCGGGTTTTCCGTGCGATAACGATTACGCAAAAGTAATCCGGTACAGAGGCTACGCGAGGGAGGAAGAGGAGTGTTGCCCCCATAACGATTATCTGAGCGACGAAAAAATCCATAGTTACGCTCCGATTCAGGCGCGTTCGTGCGATGGCGTTATGGCGTATTTCGACGTGGTGAGAAAAGACGCGGGCGCGGTTTTATCCGTCGGCTGGACGGGACAATGGCAAGCCGATTTTCTCAGAACGTCGGCGGGCGTTTCCGTTCGCGTCGGAATGCAGACGTGCGATTTTTATCTTAAAAGCGGAGAAGAATATTCATATGTGTCTGCAAGTTTGCTGTTTTACGAAAACGGCTATTTAAACGGACATAACGTATTCAGAAAGTATATGAAATCCGTATCGCCGGCAGGTAAAAATAAACGTATAGAGCAATTACCGGTATTTACCGGAACATGGGGAGGTTTCTCCGAAGATAAGCACCTGAGACTTATCGATATTTTCAAACAGGCGGGTTCCGAGTGTTACTGGATGGATTCGGGCTGGTTCGGACATCTTACGAAAGAACAAGCCGAAAAAAGCGTGGCATGGTATGAACACGTGGGAAACTGGAATATAAACAAAACCGTTCATCCTTCGGAATTTGCAACTATAAAGCAAAAGTGTAAAGAGCGGGGAATGGGTTTATTGTTGTGGTTCGAATTCGAAAGAGCGATGAAGAACTCCGACGAATACAAAAAACACCCGGAGTGGTTTATCGATAAAAAAGGTGAGGATAACGGTCAGGTCCTTCTGAACATGGGCATAAAAGAAGCCCGCGATTATTTCTTCGCGCTGCTGGCAGACCTGATAGAAAAAACGGGTATAAATTGGTATCGTCAGGATTTCAACGTCGACGCTTTGCCGTATATGCGAAACGACGAGGCGGGGCGCGACGGTATCACCGAACTCGCGTATATCAACGGATTGTATGAATTTCTCGATAAAATTCTGACCGTTTATCCGTATATGATGATAGATAATTGCGCCGGCGGCGGAAACAGAATGGATATAGAGATGCAGCGCCGCGCCGTTACTTTGTGGCGCAGCGATTACAACTGTTATACCGATTACGTCAAAGAGGGAATTCAGGCGGCGAGCATGGGTTCGGCATTGCTTTTCCCTTACCACGGAACGGGAGTAAGAGCGAGCAGTCGCGATCTTTACGATATCCGCGCGGGTTACGCTGCCGCCGCGGATATAAACACCACGGATGAAGATTTCGTTAAAGCATGGGAAAAGTACGGAGATTACGACGCGGACGACGCTGCGGTGGAATTCGCGCGGAGCCTGACGCCTTTGCTTAAAAAAGTTATAGAAGAGTATAAAACCGTAAGACATTTGTATAGCGAGAATTTTGCGCCGCACTCCGCGTTCAACGCCGATTCGTTCAGTTGGTGTTGTTATGAATTTTATAACGACGAAAAAACCGAGAGCGTTATTCATGTTTTTAGAAGAAGCAACAGCGAACAATCTTCCGCCGATTACGTCGTCTGCGGTGTGAGCGAGAATTGCGATTATATCGTCAGGGATATGGACGGAGAGAGCGTAATTATCAGCGGTAAATCTTTAAAAACGAAAGGACTTCATATCGAAATAAATAACAAGTCCGAAAGTAAATTGTTTTATATAGTGAAAAAATAAAATGTTGAACGCATACGAGATAAATTTATACGATTATTTTAAATCAGATAAACCGGATGCCGCCGACGGCATTTTACAATGTTACGCGCCGGAGGTGACGGGCGAAGTGAACGCCGACAGAGAAATGCCCGCTATGCTTATATTGCCTGGCGGCGGTTATACCGCCACTTGCGACAGGGAAGCCGAGGCAGTTGCACTCAGATATCTGGCGAAAGGATTTGCATGTTTTGCGCTAAGATACTCATGCAGTCCGCTGAGATATCCCGTCGCTCTCACTGAGGCTTGCCTTGCCGTAGAGTATATTCGCGAAAATGCGGAAAACTTGCGGATAGATAAAGAAAAAATTTCCGCGGTAGGATTTTCCGCCGGCGGCCATCTCTGTTGCCTGCTGGGTAGCGTGGGAGGGAATAAAGATATAAAATTGCCTTTCGATATCGCAGAGCTGCAAGTTAAAGCAACAGTATTGTGCTATCCTGTTATACTGTATGATAAAGTATACGCCCATTTCGGCTCGTTCGAAAATTTATGCAGCGACGACGAGAACCTGAAAAAACGCCTTTCCTGCGAAAAACTTATAACGAGCAAAAGTGCGCCGATGTTCGTATTCGGTACTGCTGATGACGAAGCCGTAAGCCCTGTAAACGCTCTGAAAATAGCCGAAGCGGCGGCAAAAAACGGCGTTCCGTTTTCTGTACATATCTACGGTAAAGGTCGTCACGGCGTTTCGACGGCAGACAATCTTGTTTACTGCTCCGACGATAAAAATTATTTTACGCCTTCTGCCGCAGAATGGATAGACCTCTCTGTTGAGTGGCTTAAAGAACTCGGTCTGACAACAGAAGATTAAAACGCGCGATAGGATAATGCCTCGCCGCGAAAAAGTCGGGTTGAGGGAATAATTCTTAAAAAAAAGTAAAGTGCGTTTGTGTCCGAAACGACTATAAGATTTGGGGAAAAAGTGGGGAAACTTTTTCATTTAAAGGCTTAAAAACGTTGATTTTGAGTCAAAAAAGCATAAAAATGAGTATTTTTATAAGTTTATGATTTTTCTCTGACTCCGTCATCCGGGAGTTCAAATCTCTCCACCCCAGCCAAACAAGAAGAACAGGCTTCTGCCTGTTCTTTTTGTTTTACTTGCGAAGCGGTTAAAGAGGGATTTGAACTAAGAGCGACGCCGCCAGGCGGAAAAACAGTCCTGCGGACTGTTTTTAGCGATGACCGAAGATATTTGCAAAGCATCGGCTTAAATTTCAGAATTTGCTTTGCAAATATCAAGAGGAAAATCTCTCCACCCCAGCCACCAAAATCTCAGGTTTCACCTGAGATTTTTTGCTTTTTACGGCGTGCTTAGCAAATGCAGTAAACGGCTGAATCTTCCCCCAAATGGGGAAACTTTTGGGGAAAGTTTTCGGAGTGAATTTTTGCTTTTTGAACTCGTTTCTAATTGTTGTTGCTTATAAAATTGTTTCAGCCGTTTGTTGCGCCAATTTGCGACGAACGGATAAAGTCTTTCGGTTAAAAATTCATACGGCGTAACGTGCAGTCGATTAGTTATTTTTTCAATAGTATAATATAAGCCGCTATAAAATTTACCACTCGACTTAAAACCTGCCGCTTGCCTTAGTTTGCTTTCGTTTGTCAACCTGACGAATACCGCGCCGACAATTTCGGGTTTATTTTTGTAGTATTCGTTATAATGATTGCGTTCGCTTTTGGTAGCCGAATCGAGATACGTTTCAATATCCGAACGCATCGTTTCGTTGTTAAAAAGATAGTATTTAAGAGTATAACGGCACAATTCACCTACGCTGTAAAAACTATAAAGAAAAGGCAATAAATCCTGCCATATAGAGCGGATAACAAACTCTGTTTCTACGTCGAGATAATCCGGAAGTTCGCCTTTATCCATAAACGATTCCCAATAATATGAAACAATTTCGTCGGGAGTTGCGTTTTTAATAAAAGAGTTTTCTATTTTAGAATTTATCCGTTTAATCGCGGAGGAAACGTAACCTTGCGTTACGCCCGTTTTTTATTTTTATATTTCGCAAAAGCAATAAATTTTTAAATTTGCGAAATAAGCCACCTTGCTATATCTATTATTCTGATACCTTCTACCTGACTTTCGGGGTGTTTTGTTCTTGCAATGATTATTTTGGGATAAGCGTCCTTTATTGCGAGGAGCGGTGAGATTTCACGCTTTAAAGTTTCTTCACGGTTTATGTCGTCGCATACTTGTATATAAGTTTTGTATCCGTCTTTTACCGCAACGAAATCGACTTCTTTTTCTCCGAGTTGCCCTATGTAAACTTCATATCCGCGTCGCAATAATTCTATAGCGACTAAATTTTCGTATAAATGACCGTAGTCGGTATTTTTCGTACCGATAACGGCATAACGGAAAGAAAGATCGGCAAGATAGTATTTTTTATCCGATTCTAAATAACGCTTACCTTTTACGTCGTACCTCTTGAACGGGTAGAAGAGAAAACTGCGGCAAATATAATCTATATAAGCACCGCACGTTTTATCGTTCGTTTTATAGGTGTTTGAAGTAAGCGCATTTGCCACGTTTCTTATGGAAGTTTTACTGCCGATATTATCCATTAAAAAATCGACGATCATATTGAGTAAATCTTCGTTTTCGATTTTGAATTTCGTTACGATATCTTTCGTTATCGTCGTGCGAACTATATTTGACAGATATTTTCTCGAATCAGCGGAATTCCTATATAAATAAGAACCTGCCATGCCGCCCGTTGTTACGTATTTGTCAAAAGCGTCGTCGATGTCGGCTTGCGGATAATATAAAAGATATTCGGAGAAAGAAAACGGGTATAAACTTATTTCAAATACGCGTCCGCCGAATAAGGTCGCAAGGTCGCTAGATAATAAAAAGGCGTTTGATCCCGTTAAAAAAATATTAAATCTTTCTTCTTCGTATAAACTGTTTATAACCGTTTCGAATCCGTCGCAGAGTTGAACCTCGTCAATAAACAAACGGACAATCAACCTATTATTCTGAATATAAAGTATACGCCGTATGAACTCGGCA
>ERZ780139.657-NODE-657-length-35542-cov-4.428861_pt1 | contig 35542 bp, 23 predicted proteins | sample MGYA00511476_ERZ780139 | MGnify/ENA primary metagenome ERZ780139 (study PRJEB29588, sample SAMEA2158190) | human gut metagenome | biome: human gut; feature: human-associated habitat; material: faeces | place: Denmark | collected 2008/2010 ... | reverse complement strand
TATGCGACCTCTGATTCCATTCAAATTATAATTCTACTTCTGTTTCTTTTTCTTCTGGATCAATAAAACCGTTCCTGACACTGCAATCGCTGCTACAACTACTATCAATATAATTCCCCACACCGGCATACTTTGTGATTGTTCGGAGGCTGTATCTTCATTTGAACCGATGGTATTTTCGTCGACATCTATGCCATCGTCAATTCCTGCAATCTCTGTGCCATCACTCTGCTTTTCTGTACCACGATTTTGTGCTGTAGCGCCGTCATCTGTCTTGCTTTCTTTCTTGTGCTGCTCCACAAGTTTCTTTTCCTCTGCGGCTGTATCTACCGAAGAATCTACTGTAACTTTATAATTGCTCTTATTATTATTGGCTCCGGACTGTTTCTTAGTCTGATTATTTGATGTGCCGGACGGATTAGCGTTTCCAGCATCTTTACTTCCTGAATTATCGCCATTCTTATTGTCTGTGGCATCGGACGGATCCGACTTTCCGTTTTCATCTGTATCTTTCTTGTCTACCTTTTCATTGGAATCCTCAATTTTGGTATCTGAGGATGCAAGTACCACATTCTTGAGATTTCCGGCACCGGAAAATGCATTTGCATGAATCGTTGTAACTGTAGATGGTACGATTATCTTCTCTACCGAATTACATAATAAAAATGCATAATCATTGATTTCTGTTACCGCCTTGTCATTAATATAGGCAGGAATGGTAACCTCTTTGTCGCTTCCATTATATGCATAAATTGATACGTTTTCTCCATTATCTTCGTATTGAAAATTTCCATAATATTCTGCCGCATATACCTGCATACTTCCAAGCAGGCAAAGAAAGCAAATGCATACTGCTGTTAAAATCATGTTTTTTATCTTCACAATCAATCTCCTCTGTAATTTTGAAAAAGCGGCGGTTTGCACCGCCGCCTCTAGTTTTATAAGTAAAACTAATCGTCTATTCCAGGAATTTCACCAGAAGTTGTAATCACATCTTCTACCTCAAATTCAACAACTTCCATTTCTGCTCTTTCATACATTTCTTTTTCCATTTCTTGTATCCTCCTTTAATCATTGTATGATGCATTCTTTAAGTCACTATATATTGTTATTCGCTTACCGGAAGAATCCGTATAAACAATATATCCCATAAATGTATACTCAGAATCAGCTGTCATGGTTTTTGAATAATAAAACTGATTCTTTACATTATTTGGCGATGCATTAATTGTGCTCATTGCAGAACGAATGACTACACCCGGCGTATTCATATCAAGCGTATTCTTTTTTCCACTTACATAAACAACACCAATGTCTACTAACTCATTCCCGCTAGGAATATCATAGTTAAAATACATTGTGGCTTTTTTACTTACGCCCTGTTCCTTCACCGATATAACCGGCTCACCTATGACTATCGTCGGCTCCTTCACTACCTCACTGTCTACCTGCTCATAATATGCCGTGAGCGTGGTGTCTCCGGTGATGATGAAAGTATATGTGCTGTCATAGCTTACGATATTGCCATTTGCATCCTTCCAGCCAACAAACTGTTTACCTTCCATCGGATCTGCAGTAACCGTAACACTAGACTGTGGAGCCTTTTGCTCTGTCTGTGAACCTACTTTCAATGTATAAGTAATATCCTGCGCCTTAAATACCGGATAAAGACTGGTATTCTCACTAAAGGTCGCCGTTTCAAAATCAACCACATCTTCTGCTGTTGCACCGCTTGCCTTTGCAGACCATCCAAGGAAGTCAAATCCTACCTTTGTCGGTGCATTTACTGTAGTGGTAATCTTTCCTTCGCCTAAAACAAGTTTCTGGCTGTCCAAAAGCTTTCCTGACTGATGGTAGAAACTTACTGTCACATAAGCTATATCTGCTCCTTCATCTGTCTTAACCTTGACAAATTCCGGTGTCAGTGTCGCATCACCAATCACTGTGAAGTTGTATGTGGCATTCGTACTTATTGTTGTTCCGTAACTATCCTTCCAGCCTACAAATTCATAGTCATCATTCGCTGTTGCTGTCACTGTTGCATTCTGTCCATATACATATTGTTCTTTATTCGTTGTACCAGTTCCACCTTCTACGCTTTCACATGTCACTGTATATTTTACCTCGTCAAGCCATGCATAATATGCATCCTGACTGTCATCTCCTAACGTAAAGATATATGTACTCTCTGTTCCTACAGATGTATTGCCTGCTTTATCTTTGGTCCATTTGCTGAAAATGTATCCTACACTTGGTGTTACTGTAAGGGTAACGGTATCGCCATTTGCATACCATCCATTTCCTGATGCTATGCCTCTTTGAGCACTATCCGCAAATGATATGACAATATTGTGGTCTGCCTTGATAAGTCCATCTGCACCTACTGTAGATGCTGCAAGCAGCTTATCAAAGGCTGTTGCAACATCTGTATCAGAAGAAGCCTCTGTAATAGTGTCTGCAACAACAATAGCCTTTCGTAAAGCATCAATAGAAGCTGTCGTGTACTGCACATCTGCGTACTTTCCATCACTTAAATTCTGCTTAACTTTGGTAATTAGCTTTCCAAGCTGTTCAAATGTTTTAAAATCCAGCTTACAAACATCGCATTTGCCATCTAAATCTTCATCGGTGTGCTCAGCATAAGCCGGAGCTTTCTGTGTATTTGAATACGAATAGACCAGATCACCCGGATTGCCTTCACAACCTGGATAGGTTTCATTCCGATATACTGTATTCTTGGCATCCCCTGCCTTTTTCAGAACAGGATATGTATCACCATTTCCGCCAAGTGCCTGTCCCCAGATGGAGCCACTGTAAGTTACGGCATCTTCACCTTCACCTACTGTACAACCTTGTGACAGGAGATACGCAACTTCACCGCTTACAAATTGTGCGGTGGTTTTGCCGCCATTTTCATCTTCTGTGTCTGCGAGGTAATAGCAATTTTTGATTGGCCCAAAATTGTATCCACATATACCGCTTATATCAGCAGATGAGCTAGTAGCAGTAACAGTTCCTATGTTATAACAGTTTAAAATTAGTTCAATACTACAACCACACACACCACCTACAGAAGCTACTTGGCCGGTAGCGGTAACAGTTCCTGTGTTATAACAGTTTGTGACTGTGCCACCATTATTATATCCACATATACCGCCTATAGTAGCACGTGACTCAATAGCGGTAAGATTCCCTGCATTATAACAGTTTGTGATTGTGCCAGCATTGTTTCCGCACACACCGCCCACATGATCATTCCCCTTGAAATAGGAATCAACGACTCCAACATTTTTTATGTTGCCATCGGATTCTGAACTTCCGAATAATCCAATACATGTTGAATCACCATTAAAGTACAAACCACTTACGGTTTTATTATTTCCGTCAAACGTTCCTGAATACTGTGTTGTACGATTTCCCATCCAATCTGCAATCGGAGTCCAGCTTATAAAATCACTTCCGTTGGAAACGTTGCCCTCTGCATCGTATTGTAAGGAATCAAGAAGATTTTCATTTACTGTGATGTTGGCTGTCAGAACTGCATTGGCAAATTTGTTTTGTTTAACTCCATCAAGAGTGCCGTTTACAAGTCCTGCAAACCAGTACAGCTGACCTGCATTGCTGATTTCGTAAACATTCTCTTTCATGCTGTCATCGTCAATGTCATATTTGTCAGTTGTTTCAACAGCAGGCTGATATACGATTGCATTGCATTTCGGGCAGTTTCCGAAACCGTTACTGTTGAAAATTATTTCAACCCCCTCATGCTTACACTCTTCCTCTTCCGTGGATTGCTGTTCAGTCTTTCCAGCACTATCATTTGCCTGCACTGCAGTCTCCTCCGCCTTCGCATTCATCACGCCCCAGCCGCTCACATTCACTGCTGACAGCACCATAAGAACCGCCATGGCTCCGGCAAACATCTGCCTTATTCCTCGTTTTCTTTGTTTCATATCTTCCTCCCTTTCTAATATTACATATCCACCAGATCAGACCACTTCCTTATTCCTTTCATCATTTTCCTGAAACCGGCACAAATGGCAACTCCGGATTATCTATACCACTTGTTGTAATAATATCCTCTGTTTCAAACTCTACAATCTCCATCTCCGGTGTTTCGTATCTCTCTTTCATAATCTGATACTCCTTTCATTTTTGTATGAATTCTGTGTTCATGTCCATGTACTCTTGCTATTCGGTTACCTTGATCGTTCACTTACTAATTGGATTGGCATATAGACCGCGCGGTATATGCATAATTGGAAAATGCTTTCACCAGTGTCACCAGAGCATCCTCATAAGTCCCCTCCTGAGCTTGTAATACCTGATAACAGTACATCATCGCACAGTAATCTCCACTCAATGTGTTCGTACCATCAGTTACAGTAAACTTTTTTGAATTTCCTAACTCATTTGCCTTGATGTTTTCCAGAGACAGAATATAATACTGACCTCGTTTCACCGGTGTGATCTCTTTTCCGTCTACGATAAAATTCAGCTTTGACACATCGATTCCTTCCTTTGGTTCATAGAAGATATTCAATGTAGTTTCCGATTTTAACACCATACTAAGTCCGGCAAATTGTCCAAGCACTTTATTTTCAGCCTTATTTGCAACAAAACCATTAATATAACCATCAAATCGATCCTGTATTTCCAACTCATTATCATTTAAATACTTATTTGCCAGCTCATCCACCGCCTTATTAAAATACTTCTGTGAGCAGGCACCATAATTCAGCATAGCCACAGCAAAGGGATAGGCATCCTGATACAAATCAACATGATCAATTAAATATTGCGCATAGTCTCTGACGGTATAGGTATATTCTTTGCCGCACTTTCCATTTCCATCAAACATCTGCGCTTTGATATCCTGTGTCATCTCATAGGATGCTACCTCACATGGGAATTTGTAATATGTTTTCTCTGCATTGATCGTGGTATTCGTCTGTGCCTCGGAAACCAGTACTTTCGTAACAGTTCCATTTGGAAGGGTAAACTGCATATACGCATCCTTATCTGCAATAATCTGATCTGACAACTCCATGTAGAAGTTGACGCCGATATTACCGGTAAGACTTAAGGAATAACCGGCAAGCTTGGCGCCGATGCCGTCAATGATCGCACCACAATCATCACATTTTCCATCATTGTCCGCATCCGGATGGTCACCATAGGTACTCTTCTCTGTATTGGAATATTCATAGGACACTGGCTCTCCCGGTTTGCCCTCACATCCGTTATAAATAGCGTTCTTGTAAACTTTAGCTCCACCTAAGGTCGGATAATTGTCTGTTCCGATGGTCTGTCCCCAGATTATTTCTGTATCTGTTTGTGATTCCTGTAAGAGATACGCAACCTCACCGGTCTTAAACTCATCTGTCGTTTTGCCTTCGACTTTTTCGGTTGTTCCCATATCATTGCCTATCGCAGCTCCTGTATAAATGGTGCTGTCATAATAACAGTTTGTGATGGTTCCTTTATTTAAATTCATTCCAATCACACCACCAACATATGAGCCTGTTCCATTGACCTCGCCTGTGGCATTACAGTTTATGATGGTCCCGTTTATATTATATCCGTTCACTCCTCCTACATATGATTGACCACTGACAATCCCTGTGTTATAGCAGTTTGTAATTGTTTTTTTATTTTCTCCGCTCACTCCTCCTACATAATATTCTGTTCCACTGACTTTGCCTTCGTTATTACAGTTTATAATTGTTCCGCTATTTTCTCCGCTCACTCCTCCTACCCATTCATGGCCTTTGACAATCCCTGTGTTATAGCAGTTTGTAATCATTTTGCCATTATTTCCGCTCACTCCTCCTACAAATAATTGACCTTTGACAATCCCTGTGTTATAGCAGTTTGTAAGGATTCCTAAATTGCATCCACACACACCTCCAAAAGAACTGGCACGATCTGCTGTTCCATCAACCACGCCTTTATTATAACAATTGGTAATTGTTGAACTATTATATCCACACACGCCTCCAACCTGGCTAAAACCACAGAAATAAGAATCCAAAATTCCTACATTTGAAATCTTACCTCTGTTATAACCAAAGAAGCCTACCTCTTCTGTATTCTCTTGCTTAAAATACAATCCACTGATTGTGTGGTTTTGCCCTTCAAATATACCAGTGTATGAACCATTATAAGAATTTCCAATCGGTGTCCATTCCTTGAATGTTCCCTCATTTACTGTTCCATCTGACTTCAGAACGTTTTTATTCACAACAATATCCGCTGTCAGGACTGCATTTGCTGATGTATTCTGTGTCACGCCCGAAAGTGTACCATTTACAAGTCCTGCAAACCAGTAAAGCTGACCTGCATTACTGATCTCGTAAACCGCATCCTTGCTATCGTCCCCATTCATATCATACTTGTCTTTGGTGAGATTTGCCGGCTGGTATACATTATCACATGCACAGAAACCGTTCTCGCCGATGCTGTGAGTTTCCGTTTCTTTCGTCACATATCCGATCGGACAGTCCTTGCATGCCACGTTTTTTATATGTTCATTGTCATCTTTACAAGTGTATGTAATATCACCGTCTTTGTTATGTGTATGCTCTTTTCCATTTACCAAAAGGCTCGCACCTTCTTCCAAAGTGAGTTTCTCCGGATTAGTAATACTCGCACCACTCTCAAATTCAATGCTTTCTCCACTTGCAATCGTTAAATCTTCTTTTAAAGTGGCTTTACCATATACATATGTTTTCGTTACAGTCTCTTTGGTATCAGCATCTTTCCATTGCTTTGTGATAACAGAGTTACTGAAGCTACAATCGCTTAGTACAGGGTCTGGACAAGCTAAAGCACGACTAACCACAATCTGGCTTCCTGATACATTAATTGGTTGATTTGACCTAATCACCTTACATTCGTATCGTTCTGTTGTTGCTTTCGCTTCAACATAACTGTCTACTATTTTGATCTTGTCACCACTGATTACCGTTGAAGAATCATCATTGGCTACCACATGACTATTTTCAATCGTTACGCTACCGCTGCAATCAATTTCGGAAGTCTCCAGCGTTGCTCCTATAATATTTAAATTACTATTTAAGCCATCGTCACCTACACTGATTGTTCCGCAACTTAGACTTCCATTATGATTGTTACCATTTATTTCTAATGTAGGCACAATTCCGCTTTCTGTTAAAATACTTTGAATCACCATATCTGATCTCATAGTATTTGTTCCGGATAACATAATCGAAAGATCACCGTTCTGAATCGTAATGTTTCCAGAAATAGACGCATTTTCCAGTACAAGCTGATTCCTCGTGATGTCATAGTACCAATTGGTTCCCTGATATATCGTGTCATCATTACCAGAAACTCCATCATCTTGAAATTCCCCATTATCAATAAGACGTGTTGAGCCCATCAATAAATATTCGGGTATTTTTTCCGTTGTAGTCTCCTCTGCCTTAGCATTCATCACTCCCCAGCCGCTTACACCCATCACCGGCGCAGGCGACGTAACCACCGCTGCAGCAAGCGCAATTATAATTCCCTTCTTAAATATTAATCCCTTTCTCATATCATTCCCCCGTTTCTATTTAACTCTGTTATTTTATCCCTTTAGTTGCGTAATCAATTATCATCTCCTTGATCATTATAAGCTCGTCCGTGTAATCCTTGTTGTCGTCCGATCCCCATATGAAGCCCTCCGCATAGTGGGCGCAGGCCGTCATCATGGAATGAACCGTTACACGCATGAATTCTGCTTCCGGTATGTCAGTCCGTATAGTTCTGTCCACCTTCGCCTTCTCGTACATCATGTGAAGTCTGGTGTCCACCGAATACAGTGAACTGTGGAAATCAACAAGCTGATCATTGTTCTTGCCCTCATGTGTCACATAGTAGTTGAAGTTATCGTTGTACTTCAGCAACGCCTTGTGGTTCTGATACATGTCTATGTAACTGTCCATGGTAAATCTCAGTCTGTCTATAGCAGGTATGTCATGTACAGACGATATAGGCCTTCTCTCGTCCAGGCCATCCAGATATCTTTTCCACTGATCAGCACATACCGCTATGACCAGCTCAAGCTTACTTGGATAGTACCTGAACAATGTAGCCCTCCCCACGTCGGCAGCCCTTGCGATATCTCCCATACTCACCGCCTCTATCTTCTTGTCTACGAACAGCTCAAATGCAACATCAAGGATCTTTCTATTGCGCTCATCCATTTCCTCTTTTAGTTTTTCCGGATCTCTCATATATTACTTTACACTCCAAAATTACATTATGATACTCCCTGTCTCACAATAAATATTTTACAGGACTATCTTATGTCAGTCAACAAAAATCCCAGAAGTCACATTTCGAATCACATTTCGATAGTAAGTAACTTCTGGGATTTCGTATTATATTATATTTTTATCAATCTGCCAAAATCAGCATTCTTTCCTCAATCAAATGATTGAAGTCTGATTTCATTTTTTCAGGTATATAAGATTCGTCACACATCTTTTTCATTTTATCCTTATTTTTAACTACCAAACTTATCATCTTCTCCGCTGATATCCGACTTAAACCACATACATCAGCAAATATAAGGAAATCTTTTCTTCTCACATTTCTCTTTTTCCCATTCATCGGTATCGCCAATTGCTCTGTATCCTCAGGCATGATAACATTTACCGGCAGCAGATCATAGGCTGGTGAGAGAACATAATCTCCGCTTCCCACCTCTGTTTCAATAAGCGAAAAATTCTTCAAATGCATATCGGAATTGCCAGTCACGAAAGAAAATACAATTCTCATATAGAATTCTGCCATATCCAGACCTACACGACTTGAATATTTTTCTATGATCTTTGCACATCGCTCGTATGAACCTTTATATTTGTCCTGTGTAAGACGATAGTCCAACTGACAGAAATCTTCCATTGCAAGCATTTCAACAGTTGTTTTCTCGAATATCCTATCCACTCTTTTAGTAATATATGCCATCTGCCCATTTCCTTTGATCAATGCATGCGGCACCGTTGAAATTCCTATCATATCAGCCATAGACATCACAAGCTGCTCCGCTTCAGGCATCGCTTTAAATTGATCAACCTGAGGTTTAAGTATATATCCTGTTGGGTAGTTTACCAATGTAAGTCTTGGATTACCTGGTTCAGAAAGCAGGTGTAACGACAGTTTCTTCTGTACACCCGGGACCGTATACCCCTTGTTTATACTTTCCTCTGCAAGAACTTTTAGTTTCTGATCATCTATATCTATGTCTGGCAGCTTAGTCGTCATAAAAAATCTCTTCACACAAGCTTTATGCCAGCCTGTTCCGTCGTCATTTTTCAAAGTTTTTCCACAGCACAAACAATTCATATGCGATCCTCCCTGACACTTACATTGCCTATCGCATCGCGGCATGCAACAAGCAGCAATCCAAACCTGTCCCTTACATCTATTTTCCAATTTCTACTGACCACATCAAGCAGCCAGCCCTCGGGGATGAGTCCATCAAAAAAAGAAAATAAAGTCTTGGATCGATACATGTCCTTCGACAATGGCATGGTAAGTGATACAGCACTGGCATTTTCTCTATCAAGATATTCTTCATCGTAAGAAAATGTATATCCCTCGTCGGTTTCACATAAAATTCCCGCAAATTCATTTCTTATATATACATAAGCCGTTCTAAAAGTATTATCCACCATCAATCATCCTTTCTCCCTGGAACCGCCTCCATGCCGAACATTGCAAGAGCTTCATTGACCTTGTCCATACGCACAGTTTCTTTCCCCTGTTCAAGTTCGCGGACAAATCTGAGTCCGAGGCCTGATCTTATTGCGAATTCTTCCTGTGTAAGACCCGCTTCTTTTCTGTTAGTCTTTATAAATTCAGCTATCTTATTCATCGTTATTACCTCTTATATGTGATTCCTCCTACACGTGATTCCTCTTACACGTGATTCTTCTTATACGCTATTCTCCTTATATATTACACCCGATAAGGTATAATTTCAATCAAATTTAATAGTTTTTATACCATAACGGGTATAAAACATATGATACGAAACAAAATTACACCCGATAAGGTATAATAAACGCAACAAGCATCAAAATTATACCCCATCGGGTGCTATAAATCTACTTTATGAGCACAGGCTGTATCTGCCTACCCGCAAGCGCCTCCTCTATGGTGGCTGGGATGAGATCAAGTTTGCTTATGAGTGAATTGGGTTTCTTCACACAGTTATCCTGTTCAAATGGAACAAAATAAATATTTTTCATGTTCATGAGCTGACCGATATTCTTGAAGTTCATACCCATGGCATCATTTGTCGAAATCGATATGATGAGCGGCTTGTTGTTCCTCAGATGTGCCTTCGCAGCCATGAGAACCGATGTGTCAGTTATTCCATTTGTCAGCTTGGCGATGGTGTTGCCGGTACAAGGTGCTATGACCAGAGCATCAAGATAGGCCTTGGGACCTATAGGCTCAGCCTCCTGTATAGTGTAAATACCCTTTCGCCCTGCTATCATCTCAACGTCATTTACGAATTTGTCAGCTTTTCCAAATCTTGTGTCGTACTCTGCGGAGTGAGGCGAGAATATCGGATACACATTTATTCCCATCTCAACCATTTTCTTTATTTCTATCTTAATCTTATCAAAGGTACAAAATGAACCGGTTATAGCCATACCTACATTGCACTTTGATAAATCCATGTTATATACACTCCTATTTATTAAGCGTCAGTTCATACAAATCCATTTCAGCGGTGAGCTGACACTGCCTCTATCACTGCATTGGCAAGAATCATCCCCGAGGTCTTTGGTGACAGCTTACCCGGGATTCCCAGGCTGTGTTTATAAGGAATATCATGTTCCTTGCAATAATCAAAATCCACCCCTCCCGGCATAGATGCTATATCTATTACAACCGCATGTCTGCTGAGCAGAGACAGGATATCTTCACATACAACTCTCGCAGGTACTGTATTGAAGCAAAAATCCACTTCTGACAGTATATGCCTATATATCGGAATATCCTCAAATGACATAACCTTGTAGCCTATGAGCGCCGCATCACTCCTCTGCTTTGGACGTCTTGCCATAACTATTACATCTGCTCCCCAGGATGCAAGCCTTTCGGCAAGAACCCTGGCACATTTGCCAAATCCCGTCACCAGACATACGCTTCCGTCTATATTAATATCAGACAGCTCCTCCGCATCGCAGACTGCCCCCTCCGCGGTTGCAACTGCATTTCTCTCGGCCACAACATCATCTGCAAGAAAATCAAATACATAAGGACTATTTTCGTTTGTATCAGACATATATTTGCCTATCCCGCCTCCAAACACAATGTCAAATTCCTTGCTGCATTCCAGAATGCTGTTCACGGTGAGAAGGGTTCTGCCGTTGACAAATTCACCATCCCTCGTAACAGGCACAGGAAGAATGATAGCTTTCAGCATTTCTACAGATGGAGACGCACATTCGCCCTCTATCAGTCTGCGAAAGCCCACTCCTGAAGCCCCCGAAATAATGGTGACCGGCGAATGTCTCAGCAGATCGGCATCATATGGATCGAAATGAAACACATTACTGCCTTTCTCCGCCAGACTGAGAGACATATAGCAGCTTCTCCTGTCACCGCCTACCACGTAGTATACACAATCCATATCCATACCTCAGTGCACCGCCCTTATATTATTGATAATTTAGGATATGCCTGTGCCAGGCAAATGTTACATTGCAGCACGATATAAAACTTTTATTATCTCATCCTTAAATGTCACATCTGCTATCTCCTCGGACACAATAACATTCTCAACATCTATAAGTTCATCGTCCAGGTACACTTCAAGCGAACCGGCCACAGCGCCTTTATGCACAGGTGCCTTTAATGTATCCGCGACTTTGTATACATACTGTATACTACCTTCAGATGCTGTCACAGTCCTGTTCAGCCTGCATTTTGTCGCTGTGCTTCCTTCTGCCGACGAGCCCGATGAATATGTTATCCTGATGTCAGGCGAAGCAGGCGCCTTAAGCTCCGTGTATATGGTGTGTTCCTGCGCAAATGCCACAAGTGCCCTGGAATCTTTCCATTTATAAGTCTTATTATTCGGCCATCCGCAGCCAAGGAGAGCCCATATATATGTATGTCCCTCAACCTCCGCAGCTCCTATATAGCAATATCCAGCATCGCAGGTAAAGCCGGTCTTTCCTGACAATGCGCATGGCATCATATCGAGAAATGCATTGTGATTAATGCATGCAAATGTTCTATTTCCGGTATTATCAGTGAATGTGTATGATTTTGTTCGGGAAATCTTCAGAAATTCATCCTTTTGGGGTGAAATAAGAATACAATACCTCATGATCCTGACAAGATCCTCCGCAGAGGTGCCATGGACGCCATTTTCGTCCTGGGCATCCAGACCATTTGGCGTGATAAAATATGTAGAATGGCAGCCTATCTCCTCAGCCTTTGCGTTCATCATCTCCGCAAAGTGCTGTACACTGCCACCGATATGTTCCGCTATGACTACAGCGGCGTCGTTGTAGCTCTCGAGCATCATGGCGTACAACATGTCTTCAAGTGTGTACTTCTCGCCGTCACGAACCCCAAGTCTGACCTCAGGCATCTTGGATGCATAGGATGAAGCTGTCACATCATCCGCCAGATTCCCGCACTCGATTGCAAGTATACATGTAAGTATCTTGGTCGTGCTGGCGTTGGGTCTGTGCTCATCACTACATTTGTCATATAGTATATCTCCAGTCTCCCCATCCAGCAGAATCGCATTTCTGGCAAATAGCTGTACATCCGCTGTATTGTCTTCCTCAGCATACGCTTTTATAAATATATTGTTACCAACGAGAAACTGTATTACCAGACTTGCTGCAGTCCAGGCTGCAACAAGCAACATAAACCGCCTTATGCGTGATCTTTTTCCTGTAGAAAACATATGCATATACCGTCATATCCTCATAATATTGGTCATGATATTATATTACAGGAACATGTCTGTTATTCTTCGGATGTCGTATCTACACTGAGCGTGAAATCTGCTTCCTCCAGCGCTTCTTTCTTGAAGTCCTCTATCTTATCAGGGCTTATCATCGGAAGATCATTTGTCGATGACACTCCAAAGCATCTGAGGAATTCCTCTGTTGTTCCAAACATGATAGGTCGTCCAGGAGCATCAAGTCTTCCAACCTCCTGCACGAGATTGTACTCTATGAGCTTGTTTATGGCATGTACACATGAAACTCCTCTTATAGCCTCGATCTCGGGCCTTGTTATCGGCTGTTTGTATGCAATTATAGACAAAGTCTCAAGAACAACATCCGTGAGGGAAAGCTTCTTCGGTGTATTGACAACCTTGGCGAGAATTCCATAGTATTCGTTGCGCGTACAGAGCTGAAGCGAACCGTCAAGATCTATGATCCTGATACCCCTGTCGCTGTTGTTGTAATTATATATGATACCCTCAAGCTGCTTTGTAAGCTTCCTCTTGTCCATCTCAAGAGCTGAGGCAAGTCTGTCGATCGATACAGACTCACCCACTGAGAAAAGTATAGCCTCGATGGCGGATGTGAGATAATCGTCACTGTACTCCTTGTCCGTCCTGGCCTCCTCATTCTCTTCTGAAGGGGTATTTACTTCATCTATTTCCTCATTCTGTAAATCTTCGTTATTCATCGTTACCTCGTCTCTATATAGTATCCAGAGAATCAATGATTATCTCTCCGAATATATCTTCCTGTCTGATCGCTATTGCGCCTATCTTCATAAGCTCAAGTATGGCAAGGAATGTGACTATGATATTCATCTTTGATGCCTGCATCTCAAGCAGTGTCCTGAAGTTTATGCCCTCCAGTCCTCTGACTTCTTCTCTTACCTCCGCCATCTTCTCCTCAAGGGAAATCTCCTCCCTCTCGATCTCTTTGAATTTGCTTCGTATCGGATCTACCTTGTCGACCTGCTTACGCATAACCGATTTGAATATCTCATTGAGCTTCTGGAGATCCACATCAGCCTTGGAGATCAACTCATAAGGATCGACCTCCTGCTTGACATTCTTCACCTCAGCCGGTATGGTCGCCTTCTTGAAAAATGCCTTGTTTCCCTCAATCTCCAGATCCTTCAGTTCACCGGCAGCATACTTGTACATCTTGTACTCAAGCAGTCGTCTGACGAGCTCTTCTCTAGGATCCTCTTCATCCTCAGGATCCTCCTCATCCTTCGGCAGGAGCATCTTGGACTTGATCTTGATCAGAGTCGCCGCCATGACCAGAAATTCGCTCATGACGTCAAGATCTTCTTCCTCCATGTTGTTCACATATTCCAGATACTGCTCTGTGATAGTGACGATCGGAATATCGTATATATTGACTTTGTTTTTCTCTATCAAATGCAAAAGAAGATCCAGTGGGCCCTCAAATACATTAAGCTTTACATCTATCGCAGACATATGTACGTCTCCATCCTGAATTGATAACCACCATAATGTTCCATGCCCGGACAATCAAATGTCTAAGGCATCCACCAGAACACCTTAGACATTTTAACATAGCCTACCATAAATATGCAATCTTATATTATTATGCACACCATTCCGCCATTTCCGTCATTTACGATCTTCTCCATGGTATTCTGAAGCTTCTGCTGACTCTCCGCACCTATCTTGCTGACCTTGTTGTTAAGTCCATCGTCAACGAGTTGTTCTATGGTCTTGCCAAATATATTAACTCCCCACATATCTCCATCATCGCTGTTGTCAGATATGTATGTGACAAGATTATCCGCCTGCTCCTTGCTTCCCACAAGAGGCATGATTTCGGTGGTGATATTCGCCTTGATCATATGTACCGATGGCGCGCTTGCCGATATCTTCACTCCAAATTTTCCTCCGGTCTTTATAACCTCAGGACTTCCGAGCTGGACATTCGACTTATCCGGCATAACGAGGCCATAACCTCCATTGTTCACCTGCTCAAGCGCTCCCATGACACTCACACAATACTTACGATTATCTGCCATGGATTTGAGCTCAGTGATAAAATCGTACTCGTTTGTTATATCTGCGCCCATCATATCTGACAGCATTGCGTAATAATAATTATCGTAGATATCGACGTCTATATTCACACATCCATCCGCCATATTTATGCTGGAACACTTATATCTCTTGACATATTCATTCTCAGGGTAGTCCATATGATCGATATCCCTCAGGCTGTCTGCAGCCGCCATTATCTGGACTGCATCACATATAACGCTGCTCTTGATCTCATTGTCATCATCGACAACCTCAAGCCATTTCGGTATCTCAAAATATATAGATGTGACAGGGAAGCTCATAAGAAGTTCTGTAAAAATATATGTAATATCCGATTCTCTGAGCTGCTCCACGTTTACCGGAATAACACTTGCACCATATGTATCGCTCATTTCTGCCGAGAGCGCGGCTGTCTGACTGCTGGATGGTTTGTCGGTGTTGAGAAGAATGACAAATGGCTTCCCAATGGCCTTCAGCTCATCAACAGTCTTCTGCTCAGCTTCAAGATAGCTCTCCCTCGGAAGCTCACCAAAGCTGCCATCCGTGGTCACAACAATCCCAACAGTTGAATGGTTATTTATAACCTTGTTTGTGCCTATCTCCGCCGCCTTGGAAAACGGAATGTCATAGTCAAACCACGGCGTTCTCACCATTCTCTCCTTGCCATCCTCAAACTGACCCTCGGCATCCTTGACGACATATCCCACGCAATCGATCATCTTTACCTTCATATCCAGATTGTCAGCAACATTGATTGATACAGCTTCCTTTGGTATAAATTTCGGCTCAGTCGTCATTATGGTCTTTCCTGATGCCGACTGCGGCAGTTCATCCTGTGCAAGCTGCCTGTCATTTTCCCCTGAAATGTTAGGAATAACCATCTGGTTCATAAATCTTTTTATAAATGTGGATTTTCCTGTTCTCACCGGTCCAACTACGCCGATGTATATTTCTCCGTTTGTTCTCGCCTTGATATCCTGATATACCTGATACTCCTCCATACATCCTCCTGACATGCTATTTATTTACATAATTATATTACTGTAAACACAATAGATCTACGGTCATTTTCTATATATAGCATATGAATGTAACTGCTGTTTTATGAACAAAAAAATCCCCCAGAATACCACCATATAAGGTGATATTCCCGGGGGACATGTCACAGCTTTGTATTACTTGCTGCTCTGATTATCTTTTCTCTTTTTAGATGCCACAATAACACCGCATCCGGCAAGACTTATTAAGAGCACAACTGCTATTGGTACAACAGGAGCTCTGTCACCAGTATCCGGCTTGTTCTTGTCCTCTGTTGTTATTTCAGTAGTCTCAGTTGTCTGTGTTGTCTCGGTTGTCTCTGTGGTTTCCGTAGTCTCGGTCGTTGTTGTCTTCTTATCAACCATTGTGATAGTAACAACAATATCCTCGCCAGCTGCAACCTTATCATCAGAAACTGTGAACAGTATATCATCAGCCTTGTCATAGCCCGAAGGAGCCTTAACCTCTATGAGTGCATAGATCTTGCCAATTACAAGTACATTGTTGACTTCATGCGCACTGCCATCTGTTACCCACTCATCAATGAGTTTTCCATCAGCATCCTCGAGTCGAAGTGTTGCGCCCTTTACAGGAACACCATCCTCATCTACTTTCTCAAAGCTGTATTTTACTGAAGGTTCAAGCCATGTAATGTTTCCATTCTCATCAACTCTGGCTGTGACTTTACCTGTGTCAGTATTAAAACCACCGTCAAATGATTCAACTGTAATCTTTCCGTTCTCATCTTTCTTGAACTTGATTGATATTGGCTGTTCAGATACATAGTATCCATCCGGCGCCTGTATCTCTCTGATCGTATACTCTGTGCCGATCAAAATACCGTCAAACTTGAGAACTCCGTTGCTGTCTGTTGTAGCCTTAGCGACAAGCTCTTCCTCACCATTCTCGTTCTCCTTGTAGAGTCCGTATACTGAATTTGGAAGCTTTATGCCATTGTTCTCCTCTGCAACCTTCTCTATCTTGAGATCTGTTCTAGGAAGATCATTTATCAGTGTGTTATCCTGAACACCATTTAACACTGCATAAGTGTCAATGTTTGCCTCTGTTACCTCTGCTGTGTAGACTGTGTTATCGATAATATAATCTCCGATAGTCTTACTCTCTTTTACAAGATACGTACCAATCTTAAGATCCTTGAATGTCACAACACCATTTACACTTGTTGCTGTCATTACAGGATTCTCACACTCTGTATCTGTACCCTCATAGAGCGCAAACTCTACACCATCAAGCATTTTTACATCATCAGGGTCTTCAGCACATGACTCCTTATAAAGTCCAGCCTTAGTGAACTTGACAGTGCCAAGCTTGTAGGTATCAACGAACTCTACATCGGCTGTATTTCCACCAATAAGTGTTATTCCGGATGCCTCTGTTCCTTCACCGTCTATTCCATCCACAGTATAGCTGACTGTTACCGCTGCTCCATCATATGCATATGATGTTTCCTCAACTGTATATGTACCATCCGGCACATTTACAAGAGTTATCTCATACTTGCCATTTCCAAGCTTTGCCACCTCAGAGTCTGTAAGCTTTATGATCTTACTGTAGCCTGCATTGTTTGTAACATTGAACGTTACATTTGCCGCTGCATCATCTGCTGTAATATCTCCATTTATGGTCTTGGTAAGTTTTATAACATTTGGCTTGTATGTGTTTGTTATGTCATATCCAGTAACAGATGCCTTGTATCCCGAAACAGCATTCTCTGATACAGAATACTTGATCATGGTTCCATTATCTCTGTACTTTGGTAAATCCGTAAAGCTGTAATTCCAGTCAGTATCTGCTGTAACCACGAGGCTCTTTATACCAATACCATCTGCAAGAAGCTTAACTGTTATCGAATCTGGTCTCTGACCATCGTGATCATCGTCATCAACCCACGTCTTAGTGCCTGATACATTGATTGTCTCAGGTGTGTGCTGATTGTCAACCACATATCCATCAGCTGCATTTCCTGTTATGACTGTTGTGTAACCATCTATAGTTGTAGTCTCCTCAACTGTGTAGTCGATGGTCTGTCCATTTTTCTTCTCGTCAAGAGCGTTCCATGTATGTATCCAGTTATTTGCCTCGCTGAGTGTTACCCCAGAGCCAGCTACAACCTGTCCATCAGCCAGAAGACGAACCATTACGCTAGGTGTTCTCTTGCCGTCCTGGTTATCGTTATCACTCCACTTCTTTGTAACTGATACACTTGTCTTTCCCGGTGTGTAACTGTTCGTGATATTATAACCTGTAACCACACCTGTATATTCTGGTACATCAACCTCAGATACAGAATACTTGATCTGAATTCCACCATCTCTATACTTTGGAAGATTTGTAAAACTATACTCCCAGTTTTCTGCCTCGGTTACCGTCTTTGTAGCATATACACTGCCATCTGCAAGAAGGTTTACCTTGATATTTCCAGGTCTCTTGCCGTCCTGATTGTCCGCATCATCCCATGTCTTGCTGCCGCTCACTGATGTCGTCTCTGGTGTATAGCTGTTCTTTATTGTGAATCCTGTCTCAGCATCGCCTGTGACTGTGGTTGTATATCCATCAATTGCGGTTATCTCTCTTACACTGTAGACGATATTCACACCACTCTTCTTGACATCAAGTCCTGCCCATGTATATGTCCAGTTGTTGTCAGCACTGAGAGTTGTTTCTGATCCAACAACAGGAGTTCCATCAGCAAGGAGTTCAACCTTTACTGAACTCTCTCTCTTGCCGTCCTGATTGTCGGCATCATCCCAAGCCTTTGTAACTGATACACTTGTCTTTCCTGGTGTGTAACTGTTCGTGATATCATATCCATTTACAAGTGTCTGATAATCCTCAACAGCATTTTCTGTGATACCGTATGTGATCTCGTTGCCACCTGCGTACTTTGGAAGATCTGTAAAGCTGTACTTCCAGCCGTTCGCAGCTGTAACTTCCTTATCAGCCACCTTCACTCCGTTTGCAAGAAGATTTACTGTGATCTTTCCTGGTCTCTTACCATCCTGATCATTTGCATCATTCCATATCTTCTTACCACTTATTGAAGTTGTCTCTGGTGTGTAACTGTTCTTGATGATATAACCGGTCTTCGCAGATCCTGTGATAACTGTTGCATATCCTTCAACCGATGTAATCTCTTCAACAGTATATTCAATAGGTGATCCACTCTTATTGATATCAAGATCACTCCATGTATGACTCCAGTTGTTGGCATCACTGAGATCCACCTCAGAATCTGCAACTACGTTTCCGTCGGCAAGAAGTCTTACTTTTATATTTCTAGCTCTCTTGCCATCCTGGTTATCAGCATCATCCCAGGCCTTTGTAACTGATATACTTGTCTTTCCTGGCGTATAACTGTTCGTGATATCATATCCGTTGACAAGTGTCTGATAGTCCTCAACAGCATCCTCTGTGATGGTGTACGTGATTTTATTGCCATTTTTGTACTTTGGAAGATCCGTGAAATTGTACTTCCAACCATCTGCCTCTGTTACTTCCTTCGTAGCATATATGTCTCCATCTGCAAGAAGATTTACCGTAATCTTTCCTGGTCTCTTGCCATCCTGATCGTTTGCATCGTTCCAGGTCTTTGTTCCTTCTATATTGATCGTTTCAGGCGTGTGACTATTGGTAAATGTATATCCGTTTTCTGCGTCTCCTGTCACAGCTGTAGTGTATTCGGAAACAGCATCCTCAGTTACTTCGTATGTTATCTCTGATCCTTCTGCATATTTAGGAAGGTCTGTAAAACTAAACTTCCAGTCATTTGCTGCTGTGACTTCAAGACTCTTGATCTTTGTTCCGTTTGCAAGCAGGTTGACTGTGATACTTGGAGGTCTGATACCATCCTGATTCTCACCGTCGTCCCAGATCTTAACTCCCTTTACTGATGTCGTCTCTGGTGTGTAGCTGTTCGTAACTGTGTATCCTGTTGTCATATCTCCGGTTATCACTGGAGTATATCCTTCAGTAATATCTGTTTCTTCTACAGTGTAAGCTATCGCAGCTCCATCCTTGTTCACATCAAGATCTGTCCATGTATGTGTCCAGTTGTTATCTGCTTTTAATATAGTCTCTGAGCCATCTACTGCTATTCCGTTCGCAAGCAGCTGAACCTTTACACTCGTAGGTCTCTTTCTGTCCTGATTGTTTGCATCATCCCAGCTCTTTGTGACTGATACACTTGTCTTTGCCGGTGTATATGTGTTTGTAATGTTATATCCGTCTATTACAGTAGCATAATCACCGACCGCATCCTCTGTAATGGTATAAACTATCTTGTTGCCACTGCTATACTTTGGAAGATCTTTGAAACTATACTTCCAGTCTTCCTCAGCTGTAACAGTCTTTGTCTTGTATAACTGACCATCCGCAAGAAGATTTACAGTTATGCTCTCAGGTCTCTTTCTATCCTGATTGTTTGCATCATCCCATGTCTTTGTACCAGCTATATTGATGGTCTCTGGTGTGTAGCTGTTGGTTATTACAAATCCTGTCTTGGCATCACCCGTGACCTTCTTCGTATATCCGGTTACTGTAGCTGTCTCATCTACTGTATAACCTATAGCTGTACCGTTCTTATAAACTGCAAGATCTTTCCATGTATACGTCCAGTTGTTGTCCTCTTTAAGAGTTACCTCTGAACCGGCAACCTCTGTGCCATCAGCAAATAATTTGACAGTGATTTCTTTTGCCCTCTTGCCGTCCTGATTTCCAGCGTCATCCCAGATCTTCGTGACATTGACATCTGTAGTCTCTGGAACATGTGTGTTTGTAATATCATAACCATTTGGAGCTGCTGTATATCCCTCCACACTGTCCTCTGTGATGGTATACTTTATCTCCTGACCATTGCTGTACTTTGGAAGACCTGTAAAGCTGTACTTCCAACCTTCTGCCTCTGTAACAGTCTTTGTCTTGTAAGTCTGACCATTTGCAAGGAGATTTACTGTGATGCTCTTAGGTCTCTTACCATCCTGATCATTTGCATCATTCCAGGTCTTTATTCCATCGATATCTATCGTCTCAGGTGTATGACTATTGGTAACAGTGAAACCTGTCTTGACATCTCCTGTAACTTCAGCCTTATATCCTGGCACATTGCTTGTCTCTTCAACAGTATATGTTATATCCTTACCGCCGGACTTAAGTGGAATATCGTTCCATGTGTTTGTCCAGTTGTTATCGGCATTCAGTGTTACTTCTGAATCTGCAACATCTGATCCATCAGCAAGGAGCTTGACCTTAACACTGGTTTCTCTCTTGCCATCCTGATTATTGTTATCATCCCAAACCTTTGTCACTGAAATGCTTGTCTTACCAGGTGTGTAGCTGTTGGTGATGTTATATCCATCTATCAAAGTTGTATAATCTTTAACAGCATCCTCTGTTATTGTATACATGATCTCTGATCCGTTGTCATACTTAGGAAGATCTGTGAAACTGTACTTCCAGTTATCATTCTTTGAAACCTTCTTTGAAGCAACCTCATTGCCATTTGCAAGAAGTCTTACTGTAATCTCAGAAGCTCTCTTTCCGTCCTGATTATCTGCATCATTCCATGTCTTTGTTCCGCTGATATCAATTGTCTCAGGTGTATGACTGTTGGTGATGACAAATCCAGTCTTCACGTCGCCGGTTATCTTGGTATCATAACCCGCAACCGCATCCTCTTTAACGGTATAAGCTATCTCATTGCCGTTATCATCGTACTTTGGAAGATCAGCAAAGCTGAAATTCCAGTTACCTGACGCATCAGGGGTAACCGTCTTACTTGCGACCTCAGTCGTTCCATTCATAAGACGGACTTTAATATCCTCAGCTCTCTTGCCATCCTGATTATTATTGTCATCCCAAACCTTGGTTCCACTTACCGTGATAAATGCCTTGTATTCATTCGCCACAGTCACAAGTGATGATGACGATGATGAAATAACAACATCCGCAGCCGTATTGCCTGTTGATGAACCTACAGTATATGTAACTTTATGTGTATATCCATCAAACGCTGCACTTGTCTCTGTTACAGTGTATTTTCCATATGGAGCATTATTGATAACGTAGCTTCCTAAGTAAAACTGATCATATGTTACGATTGTAGGTCCCTTGTATCCCTCAGGGCCTGATATTGTAAATGTGATCTGCTTCTTCTGTGCATCTGTAAGCTTTGTATCATCGAGGTCTCCGCTGAAGAACTTCGTGATAACAAGGCTTCCAACATTCAGCTTGTTTGTGATCGTTGCAGCGGTAACTACATCGTTCTCATCCTTTGTGAGCTGAACATCGCTTGTATATCCTTCTACGTCATCCTCATCTACAGTGTAGTTGATAAGATTGCCATCGGCATCCTTCTTATCAAGATCTGTAAATGTTCCACTCCAGTTATTTGAATCATTGAGTGTAAGTGTCTTGTCAACGATCTTTGTTATATTGCCCGCCGCATCCTCTGTGGCAAGTGTAACTTTGATGTTCTTTGGTCTTGCTGACAGAATGTTGTCGCTGTCATCCCACTTCTTGGTTACAGGAATATCGATCGTCTCATTTGTCACCTTTGTGTTGGTGTTCGTGATGGTGATCGTTCCGGTTGCTGTTCCATTATTACTTATTGTGACCTGGTAATCAGCATTATCGAAATCCTCTTCTGCAAAGTAGTAGAGGTAGTTGCCATTTGCATCAGCTACTTTAAGCTCTATCTCATCGCTTGTCCACTTATTTGCACTATTTAAGGTAATTGTCTTTACAACAGGATCTGTGTTCTTGTCGTAACTTGATGGATTAGTTGATGCATAGATCTTAACTGTTATACTGTCAACCGGAATATCCTTCAGTGTTCCACCTGCAGCATCCTTCCATACCTTTTTAACAGTTATCTTTCTGTTCTCAGGAGTGTTATCTACTGGCAGTGTATAATCCTGTGAACCTTTGCTGTCAAGGACTATGTCTGAGATAGAATCAGTTGTCACCTCAGCAGGTTTCGGTCCTGTCAGGCTGGATGAGATATTGTTCTCATATATGTATATAGGATCTGTGAGCTTCTCATAACCCTCTGGTGCTTCCACCTCTATAAGCTTGTAATAGTAATTATAATACAAACTTGATAATGTAAGTCTTCCCTGTTCGTTAGTTACTCTTTCCTCATCGCTTCCAGGTACCATGAGATTCCAGTTAGTGTCTGCACTGTTGTTTGGATCACCATATCTGTAAAGCGCAAACTTCGCACCAGCAAGCTTGATTCCTGTCATTATAGAGTCAGTTTTTATTATCGAAAGATTAAACTGCTCTGTATCAGTTCCCATTGATGAATCCTGATCATTGATGTTCGTGTCCGTTGATGACGAATCTGCCGAACTTGTAGATCCAAGAATACCAACGCTGTTCTTAACATCCGCTGTAAGCTTACCTGTATATACAAGAGTATATGTATACTTCAGAATAAACTTTGTCTCATCCGGCATGGTGAGTGTCAGTGTAGACATCTTAGCTGTCGTATCATCTGCATATGTATAGCTGTATTTGTCCGCCGGAACTTCAGCGCCTGTATCTGCGTACAGAAGCTTAAACGAACCATCCTTGATAAATACTCTCTTTACTGCATCCGCATTGCTGTAGTCATACTTGTCAACTACAGTTATGGATCCTGTATTGCCAAGAGCCTCACCCTTCTCATTGATATGCACAGTATATTCAATACTGTTGGTGTCATTATCATAGTTTCCTGCAGTTTTGGTAATATTCGGTCCAGTCACAGTAACCTTTGCGCTGTCATCCTTGGTCTTAGTTGAACCGTCGGTTCTGACAACTGTTGCCGAACAATTGTTGGTGAATTCCACGTCACTGCCACCAACAACGGATGATATATCCTTTGTGACCTTGACTGCATAGTAGACAACAACCTTGACATTTCTGGTATAAAACTCAAGTGACTTTATGTCAAAACTAATACTGTTGCTTGCCACATTAAAGTTCTCTATATAATTATTTGCACCTGTCTGAGGTCTCGTCTTATTATCTGCATAATAAGAAACAAAATATATTCCAGCATGGCCAATAGTCTCTCCTACACCCTCTGGAAGCATATCACTCTTAAGGTATGTAGTATCGAGCTCAGTTCCTGCAGGAAGTGTATCTGTAAAGGAAAGTCTGTCTCCATCTCCATACGCAAAGTCACCGTTGAGAACTACCTTATATACGAACACATTGTTAGCCTTGTCATATACTACAATGCTTTCTTTCTCATCAGTACCATTAGTGTAGCTGTACTTCTCTACAACAGACCCCTTCGTTATTCCAGATACAGGATGTGAATCCTGTGATGTCTTGGATGAACCATCAATAGTAAGAGTACCCTTGTTGACTGCCGTATACTTGCTGTCAGACTTTACTGTCGTATTATATGTGATAACATAATCTATCGGGGTCTCCTCCGTGCCTGTTATATCTCTGAGGAATTCTATTGTATATCCTATTATGTAGTTATCAGATGATGCCGGAACATCTGCAACGCTGTCAATAGTTGAAAGCGTTGGTGCCCATACATTTGAGAAGTCAGCGTATGTTACCTTTACCTTGTAGTCAACTCCCTCTGTGAGGCCAGCTATTGTAAGTCCGTTTATCTGATCTGCCGTAAAGTAATGCTTTGGAAGTGCTCCATTATCATATGTTACAGAGTCAGTATATGTATCATTCGCATTGAGCTTGTCAACGCCAGATATTGTAGACTTCCATGCAAGGGTATATGTATCATCGTTCTCCGTCTCTGATACGAATTCCTTCTTTACTGAATCACCGGCCACCTCTACAGTCGCCTCGGCGCTGTCCGTAACTCCGTTCTTCTCTATTGTCGCTACATTCTTATAAACATCAGTCAGCTTATCAAGCTTGGATGAATCTGTTGTGTAGGTGAACACGATCTTGGATTTGTTCTCTGTCACATCAACCCTTGAAGTTCCATCCGTCAAATAAAGTTTACCATTCTCTTCCACAAAGCTTGCAGGAAGATTGATAGTGGTTGAAACATCTGTGTCATTTATGGATACGCTGCACGTCTTTTCGTCTGTGAGCTCTGTCCCATTCTTTGTGAGTATATCCGATACTGACATTCCTGTCAGATTCTTCTTCTTATCCGCATTCACGGTTACTGTCCATGTTATGGTTGACTTGTCACCTGACAGTGAACCGGTCTTACTTATGGATGCTGTAGACTTGCCGGCATTGTACCATGTACTGCTGTCGTTATCAGTATGCTCGTCATGTGAATCATCTGACACGTCTACACAATTCTTATTGTGTACATTTATGCTTCCGATGTCATCGGCAATATCTGAGACAATAACCTCGTATGTGATCTCATACTGTGAATTAGCGTCAAGCTTCGGAAGCTTTCCATTTATAACTGTTTCACCATTTCCTATGGTTCCTGTTGCAGGAGTCACATATCCATTTGCTGTGACATCCGTGTACTGTCCGTTGCTGTCCTTGAGCTTGCATGTAACATTCTGTACTGTTCTCTTGGCATCAGATCCAAGTTTTGAGTCAAGTTCATTTGCAAGAATATCATCAAGTGTAATATCACCATCGCTTCCATACTCAGAACTTACTATAACCTTGTATTTGTAAACTATCTTGTGATCGTCAGGATCAATGCTCACACCATCTGAGGATTTTGTAACCTTGAGATCTGTGGCACCATCCTTCACATATTTGTAGCCCTTGTTGGTCTGATCCTTATCATCAACCTTTGAATTCTTAGCCTCTGCAATATTGCTCTGGTTCAGATTGATCACGTCCTGAGAAAGATCATCGACTTTACTCTTTACTGTATAGGTTATCTTATATGACTCCTTTGCTCCGAGTGCAGGAAGAGTTCCTTCTATACTAGAGGTACTACTGTTATATGTGAGTGATGAGCTGCAGTCTGTGTTGTCAGACTTGATCACCTTTATATCTGTAACTTCAGGTATGACACCTGCTATGTCGTTGGCTATAACATCACTAAAGTTCAGATCCTCACTGGCACTTCCATGATTGGATGAAACTTCTACGGTATAGTCAAAGTATACATATCCATCCTTAGGATCTGTAACTCTACCCTCGGATGCGGTCTTCTTCACATCCACATCAGGCTTGAAATCCACATCCACAGTCACAATCACAGTGCTTGTGAATTTGTTCTCGACCTGGTTTTTCTCATTGTACTTTGTGAGATCCATATCGATCCACGCCTTGAAGAAAGCCTTGAGCTGGGCTCCCCCCTCGAGTGCTGTATGATCGATCGTCGCAGTAAGGACTCCGTTCACAACTGAATACGAACCGATCCTGTTACCACTTCCATCAGTTATATTCTCATTCAGAATATCGGAATTAAACTTTATGGTATCCGGCATCGTATAAGTAAATGTTGCATCTTCACCAGACTCCACTATGCTATTAACAACATTTTCCGGAAACACTATATCCATAGACATCTGGATATCTACACCGGCTTTTGTAGGATCATTTGGATCTACAGGAAGCGGCGTTGTGGACGGTCTGGAACTGCTACCATATATATTACCTGCTTTATCAGCAATCGTAGCTCCAGTAATATAATCTTCAAGATTTCCGGTTACTGCTGCACTCGACAGCATTGCTATCGAATCAGTAGCCGTGGCGTATGCGTCTCCCCCTCTCGTCTCGGCCGCATTGGACCAACTATAATTAGAAGGCGAAATCAACGTAGTTATCATAACTACCGCCAGCAGCAGTGCTATAAGCTTTTTCGTAGTTTTTGCCATTGTAATACCTCTTTTCTAATTATTTTTCGACTTACACACTTGCTTTAAATTTATCATAACACATGGTAATTGTAAACAGTTTGTGAACAAAAAGAACAGTTTTCTGTTGCTTTTTTGTTCACATTTACTTTATCGTTTAATTATTAGTTGATTTTGTACTACTATTCTTCGGCAGCATAATCTATCGAAATATATCAAACATATAAAATATAATCGATTACAATTCACTCTTTCTGTCTCTGTTGAGAAGCTCTGTGAGAGCCTCTTTTGCCGTCATGCCATTAAATAATACGTTATTGACTGCTTCAACGATAGGCATCTCAACCCCATGCTCCCTGGCAAGTGCCAGTGTTGCCTTGGCAGAATAAACACCCTCAACAACCATCTTGACCTCCGCCATAGCTTCCTCATAGGTCTTACCCTGACCGATGAGATATCCGGCATTCCTGTTACGGCTGTGCTTGGATGTACATGTAACTATAAGATCTCCCATTCCTGAAAGTCCTGACAGCGTCTTGACATCTGCGCCCATGGCAAGTCCAAGTCTCATGATCTCCGCCATTCCTCTGGTCATAAGAGCAGCCTTCGTGTTGTCGCCAAGTCCAAGTCCATCTGATATTCCGGCTGCCAGAGCTATTACATTCTTCACTGAACCACCCAGCTCAATACCAGTCACATCAGTGCTTGTATATACCCTGAAATAATCGTTCATAAATGCGTTCTGGATCGTCTTTGCAATCTCTATATCACGGGCACCGGCAACTACCGTTGTAGGTATTCCGCGGCCTACTTCCTCTGCATGTGACGGACCCGAAAGGACAGCCACCTTAGCCTGTGGGATTTCTTCCTCAATGATCTCCACGAGAGCCTTGAGTGTGGACTCTTCTATTCCCTTGCTGACATTCACGATAAGCTGTCCGTTGCTCACCTTGTCAGCGATGTTCTTTGCTGTGCTTCTGACAAACGGAGAAGGCACTGCGCACACTATCATCTTCTGACCAATAACAGCCTTTGACGCATCTGTTGTATATTCAATACTGCTGTTAAGTATAACGCCCGGAAGTCTGTCTCTCTGCTCATGAAATTCCTTGAGCATGGCAACCTCTCTCTCATCTATAGACCACACTATAACCTCGTGTCCATTTCCTGCCAGCAGATTAGCAAGTGCAGAACCCCATCCACCTGCTCCGAGAACACCTATTTTCATCGTAAAATACCTCCAAAATATTTATATTTCTTTTTTCAATTCTTGAATCATTTTTTTCTATTTTAACTTTTTTTCATCATTTAATCCAGTCTATAGTGACAATACATGGATGTTTTTGCAAATTTTTACTGTATTTTTAGATTTTGGGCTAGTTATGTAAACTCACATTATTCTAATCAACAGTTTTTAATACACATTTCACTGCGTATAAATATTACATAACCATAATCTCGGTTTTATGTATACTCATTATGTTATCTGATTTTGTTTTATCCAGACATCTATAAAACGTTGCTCACTACAAAAAATCCCCTCCTTCCTGTTTTATCCAGTAAGGAGGGGATTCAATAACTCTCTATTCGCTTCCGCTTTCCATCAAGCCTTCTTAGAACCAAACGACAACTTATTCTCCGTTCCCGCTATCAGTCTCTTGATATTCTGCCAATGTCTTATCACGGCCATTCCGGCTATGATTCCCGCCATGATTATTCCTTCGATCATTTTTGCATTCGATGTGAAATTATAATCTCCATGAATTGCAAATACTGTGTATAATATGAAGAATCCGATCATGATCGTAAGTGATCCAACCGATACATATCTTGTTATCACAACACTTATAACGAACGCTGCAAGGAGTATCACTACCAATCTCCAGTCCCACAGACCTACTATCATTCCGCCGCTGGCAGCAATTCCCTTGCCGCCCTTGAACTGCATATAGAATGGGAAGTTATGACCAAGCACAACTCCAAGTCCTGTATACAGTACGAACATGTATGCATTACCTATACCTAGCTGGCCAAGTATGATATGTGTCAGTGAGCAGGCGATTATTCCTTTGAGGAAATCCCCCAGGAAAACTATCAGTCCAGCTTTCTTTCCAAGAACTCTCAGTGCATTTGTCGTTCCCGCATTTCCACTTCCATACTTTCTTATATCAACACCTTTTATCCTGCCGTAAATATACGCTGTCTGAATGAGTCCTACTCCATAGCCCCCAACCAGACATATAGCCCTAATCAACATCTCCATGACTACTTCTCTTTCCTCTCCCTGATTATGAATTTTAGAGGTGTACCTCTGAATCCAAAGGATTCTCTTATCCTGTTCTCTATATAACGTGTATATGAGAAATGCATAAGCTCCTTGTCATTTACAAATATGACAAATGTAGGAGGTTTAACTGACACCTGGGTAATATAATAGAGCTTAAGTCTCTTACCCTTATCTGATGGTGGCTGCTGCATAGCAACCGCCTCACTCATAATCTCATTCAGAACACCAGTAGCTATGCGGAGTGAATGATTCTCTATAACAGCATCTATGGTCTCGAACAGCTTTGGAAGTCTCTGTCCGGTCTGGGCTGATATGAAGAGCAGCTCCGCATACGGCATGTATGAAAGCTTGTTTCTGATCTCCTCTGTAAACTTATATATGGTCTTGTCATTCTTCTCGATAGCATCCCATTTGTTCACAGCTATTATCATTCCCTTGCCACGATCATGTGCGATTCCCGCGATCTTGGCATCCTGATCGGTTATTCCCTCCGTTGCGTCTATTACGAGGACTGCAACATTACATCTCTCAACCGCTGATACTGTTCTTATGATACTGTATCTCTCTATATCCTCTTTAATCTTGCTCTTTCGTCTGAGTCCCGCTGTGTCTATGAATACATATTCTCTGCCATTTCTGACGATCTCTGTATCCACGGCATCTCTTGTGGTTCCGGCTATATCTGATACAATAACCCTGTCCTCACCGAGAAGCTTATTAATTATAGAAGATTTTCCTACGTTTGGCTTTCCTATGATGGCGATTCTAGGTCTCTCATCCTCCGTGTCATCCTTTGCAGACTCATTGAAGTGTGATACCACCTCATCGAGCATATCTCCTATTCCAAGTCTGGATGAACCTGATATAGGATGTGGATCTCCAAGTCCAAGATTATAGAACTCATACACATCCGGCATGAACTTTTCAAAGCTGTCTACCTTGTTGACAACGAGAACTATAGGTTTCTTGGATCTTCTGAGCATATCGGCAACCTTGGCATCATCATCAACCATTCCCTGTCTGACATCCGTCATGAACAGGATGACGTCCGCTGTCTCTATGGCTATCTCTGCCTGTTCTCTCATGCTCTTAAGTATAATATTGTCTGACTCCGGCTCAATTCCTCCTGTGTCTATCAGAGTGAAATTGTAATCCAGCCAGTTGATATCAGCATAAATTCTGTCTCGCGTAACTCCCGGTGTATCCTGAACTATGGATATCTTTTCTCCGGCAAGCACATTGAACAGAGTTGATTTACCTACATTGGGTCTGCCCACTATGGCAACTATAGGTTTACTCATTCTATCTTCCTCCATATATAATTAATTACATATCATCGCCACATCTGTCTTTTCTCCAATTACTGCATGAATAAAATCAGCACCACTTGATTCTACAATACAAACATCGACTTGTAAAGCATCTGTGAGCTCTGCAAGCGTCACATCATCAAGGAATTTTGGCTCATCCGCCATAAGAGTATTGGAAGGCAGTATAAGTCGCTGCCCAAGAGGCTTTCCTGTGAGCTGCTTTCTTATATCTCCACCCGTAAGCAATCCTGTCACGGTTATTCTATGTCCAAAAAAATCATTAATGATCTTATACAGATGCACCTTCACATTAGGGAACTTCTCAGGGATCCTGTTAGCAAGGAGCTTTATGGAATCATATACGAGCACTCCAGTAACCATGGACACCTCATACTCTCTGTCATCGCCCTCTACGCAGCTCCACTCTTCATCAAACTCATCTATGAGCAGTCTCACCATGCCCACACCATTTTCAAGCTGGATAAAGCCATCATACCTATCAGCCTCAGGGAAATCCCTGCCAGCATTTATATACCATTCATCACTTGCCTGGACAAAATGTGTGCCATGCTTTTCAAATGCCTTTTTCTGAAAATGTTCTATTATATCAATAACCTCGCAGGCGTCCTCTCTGTTGAACGGTTCAAGATGGAACAAGCCATCTCTGTAATCTGACAAACCGACAGGGACCACGGATAAGCTCTCCATAACAGGAACAAACTCCATAAGATCAGAGATCGTACGCCACAATTCCTCCCCATCATTTATCCCCTTGCACAGAACTATCTGTCCATTCATAGGAATACCAGCTTCATAAAATTTCCTTATATAGTCAAGTATGGCACCGGCAAATCTGTTGTTCAGCATACTGCAGCGCAGCTTGGGATTGGTAGTGTGCACCGATATATTTATCGGAGCAAGGTGATAATTGATTATTCTGTCAATATCCTTTTCCTTCATATTAGTAAGGGTAATATAATTTCCCTGAAGAAATGACAGTCTGGAATCATCGTCCTTGAAATATATAGTGTCTCTCATACCTTTCGGGTTCTGATCAATAAAGCAGAATATGCACTTGTTATAGCAAGACTTGTAATTATCCATCAAGGAATTTTCAAAAACAATCCCTAGATCCTCGTCATAATCCTTATCTATCTCCAGAAGCCACTCCTCGCCGTCAGACTTCCTCACGAGAAGTTCTATATATTCGTCATTTATGAGATACTGATAGTCAAATATATCCTCTATAGGATGGTCATTGACCGCCAGAATATTATCTCCCGGTTCGATCTCCATCTCCTGGGCTATACTTCCCTCAAGTATTTCCTTTACAATATGTTCCATAATTTCCTCTTTTATATTAATTGTCTACGGATCAAAAGCTGCAGCAAATGAATAACGCCCTATCATTCAGGGAGCATGATCACCGCTGCAAGATTACCCCGCAGGCCTTTGCTCGCCCTGTGTGAAAAAAGCCATTCGCTGTTACAGCATGTACATATATTTGTCACGTCAATATTCTCAGGTTTTACACCTGAATCAACAAGATTGTAATAGTTGGCCTTGTGGAGATCAAGCAGATATTTGCCATTACCCTTGCTAAATACGATCTGAGCCGTCTCTGCTTCCGTATATGCCTCCATAAAGCGTTCAGCTACATCTTCACTCACCTCATAGCAATTCTTGCATATAGAAGGTCCTATGGCGCAAATGAGATTCTCTGGAGATGTTCCATATTCAGACTTCAATCTGTTTATCATATGTCCGCTTATCTTGCTGACGGTTCCCTTCCACCCAGAGTGATTCGCCGCAACAACCTTTTTCACCGGATCATAGAACAATACAGGGACACAGTCCGCATAAAATGTCATAAGTGGTATCCCCGGAACATCCGTCATAAGTCCATCGATCTCCAGAATATCCGACTCTCTGATTATTCCCTTTCCGGCATCCTTCTCTGTAACTTTATATATGTCTGTCTTATGCACCTGATCTGAGAACACAAGCTTTTCGTAATCATACCCCACTGCAGTGGCAAATCTGCGGTGATTCTCCATTACCAGATCCGCATCATCGCCTCTGTGGAAGCTCAGGTTCATGGAACCCAGATATCCCTCACTCACTCCGCCGATCCTGGTGGAGAATGCATTTACAACTCCGGCTCTGTCCAATTTGTCAAATGATATATAATCCACGCCATCCACCGTGTGGACATGTGTTGAATTGTCTTTCCTAATATACTTTATATCCATATCCGCCATCCTATCAATATCCCGAATACTCAAATGCATTTTCTATATGATGTATATCCTCGCCAAGTATGGTTATCACATCAAATCTAACCGGGGTGTCCATTCCATATCCATATTTGTTCAGGAAGAATAATGCAGTCCTACATATCTGTCTCTGCTTGCGCACATCGACAGCCTCCTCCGGCAAGCCCTTATGTACTCCGGACCTATACTTCACCTCAATAAACACTATATATCCATCGTGTTTTGCCACTATATCTATCTCACCGCTGGCCACCCTGAAATTCCTGCACAGGATCTCATAGCCCCTGCCAGCCAGATGATCAGCAGCTAAAGCTTCCTTTTCATTACCGGTTGCTCTGCTGTTATACATCATTTCACCTTTCCATGAATATATGTGTGATGAACAATTGTTATACAAAGTTCTTGATAAACGTCCTTCTGTGTATTGCGCACGGACCGATCTTCTTGAGCGCATCAATGTGCTCTGCCGTACCATATCCCATGTTTTTTGCAAATCCATAACCCGGATACAGACTGTCATACTCAACCATAAGCCTGTCCCTTGTAACCTTTGCAATTATACTTGCTGCCGCAATCGACGCAGACAGCGTATCACCTTTTATTATGCCTACCTGCTCGATATCAACACCCGGAATATTAACCGCATCGTTTAACAGGAGCTGTGGTTTAACCTGAAGCTTCGATATAGCCTGCTTCATCGCCTCGTAATCTGCATTGAGAACATTTATCTCGTCAATTACTTTCTCGTTTGCCATACCCACGCCTACAGCTACAGCCTTCGCCATGATCTCATCGTATAGAGCCTCCCTCTTCTTCGGTGTGAGCTGCTTGGAGTCGTTGAGGTATAAAATATCACAGTCCTTTGGAAGAATGACTGCAGCAGTCACTACAGGGCCTGCAAGCGGGCCTCTTCCGACCTCATCTATACCGCATATATATCCCTTATCAGCGTATTTTCTCTCAAATTCAAACATTTTATAGCTGCGGGCTTTTTCCTTTTCAAGAGCATTGATCTTTTTCTGAGCGGACGCTATGATCTTCTTTACCCCATCTCTCTCATCGTCGCCATACTTCTCGATAAGCCCCGAATATTCACTTATATCAGCATCAGCAAATACTTTTTTTATCTCCGCTATACTTTCCATATGTCCTCCACCTAAAAACAAGGACCATTGCCACTTTTTAGGCAACAGCCCCTGATATCTTATCCTATTCTATCTTGCCAAAACCGCCTGTAAATCTGAATACAGCCCTGCCAATGATGTCTTTCTTGTGTATATTGCCAACATCCTCCACACGGCTGTCACGGCTGTTGTTTCTGTTATCTCCCAGAACAAAGTACTCGTCATCACCCAGTGTGATCTCCTCGGCTGCAACTCCGCGCTTGTCGCTGGCTATAGCCTCTCTGCCATACACATCGTCCTCCAGAGGCTCGTCATTTATATAGATAACACCATCTTCGTCTATATACACTGTCTCACCCGGAAGTCCGATTATACGCTTGATGAAGAAGGTCTCATCATCGTCTCCATACGGGAATACAACCACATCAAATCTCTTCGGCGAGCCAAATTCATACTCAAGCTTGTCGATCCATAATGTATCTCCGCTGTGAAGAGTATTGCTCATGGACTCTCCACTGACCTCTGTTCGCTGTCCGACAAATGTGAGCACAGCCCAGCATATGCCAATTACTATTATTATATAAATACACAGAAATATGAGATCCTTGACAATATTGACTTCCTTTTCGGCCTTTTCTTTCTTTTTTGCCTCTTTCTTCTCTTTCCTGAGCTGCTTCTTTAAAGCCTTCTCGTCAAGTTCTCCATCCTCATTGTACACTTCTTCAGAAGAGTCTGTATTAACCGCTTCTGCAGTTTTATCTGAGCTCTCAGATTTAGCTGCTCCTGCAACTTCTTCCGATGTCTCCTTCTGAGATGCTTCTTCCGATTTATCTGCTGTCTCCGCCTTTGCATCAGCCGAACTCTCAGCGACTGCTTTGTCCCATGACCAGGAGGACTTCTCCTTATTTTCCTGCTCATCGTCGGCAGTTTTCTTTTCAGCTTCCTTTGCTTCATTCGCAGCCTTTTTTGCAGCCTTCTTCTGTTCTTTATCTATCGCTTTCTGACGCTTCTTCTCATATTTGGCGATCTCTTTGTCCCTTTCCTTCTTCGCAGGGTCATCCTCAAATATATCGTTTAACGCATCAGCAACATTCTTGTTTTCTTCACTCATCTAGTCTTCCTTCGGGGTCTCCAATGTAATACGCCCCAGCTTTCCCGATCTGAAATCATCGATCAGCAGAGCCGCAGCCTTGTCATAATCGAGCTCCCCGCCCTTCTTAATGCATTGTCTCTTCTCTGCGATACCTGTCAGCATCTGTACAGGATCATCAACACTTTCAATATTATACCTTTGAACAAGGGTATTACAATAGTTTGCCTGTAAAAATTTAATTAATTCAACCGCTATATCCGTTATGCTGAGTATCTCATCATTGATCGAACCTATGAACGCAAGTCTGAGACCAACGGCCTCATCATCGAATTTCGGCCATAAAATACCGGGAGTGTCCAAAAGCTCAATATTCTTTCCAAGTCTTATCCACTGCTTGCCTTTTGTGACACCAGGCTTATTTCCAACCTTGGTGCAGGCCTTTCTCGCATAGGAATTGATAAACGTGGATTTGCCCACATTCGGGATACCGAGCACCATGACACGCATCGCGCGCCCGACCTGCCCCTTGGCGGCATACGCCTCGATCTTATCGTGCAGTGCCGTGCGCACCGCACCGGAAAAGCCGTTGA
>ERZ780139.655-NODE-655-length-35574-cov-7.976857_pt1 | contig 35574 bp, 32 predicted proteins | sample MGYA00511476_ERZ780139 | MGnify/ENA primary metagenome ERZ780139 (study PRJEB29588, sample SAMEA2158190) | human gut metagenome | biome: human gut; feature: human-associated habitat; material: faeces | place: Denmark | collected 2008/2010 ... | reverse complement strand
CCACTGTGGATTTTTTATTTTATTTTTTGTTCAAGTTGATTATACAATCTACCTAATCTTTAAATTGCTTAAATTTGCTTTCCATATCATATATTAATATGGAATCTGATAATTCATTATATAAAATATGTTGTTCATTTATAAAATCAACATATAGATGGAATGACTTAGCCACGAATCCTTCCCAAATAGAGTACAACATTGTTATTGAATATGGTGATAATAGTTCTTTTTTGGTTGCTGGAAATGAGAAAGCATTTATAAATATTGCTCTTTCGATATTAAGAACATATTTTAAAGGCAAAGTATCTACATTAAAGCCTTCTAAGCTTTTTAAAATATCTCCCTTTTCCAGACACCATTTATTATTAGTATTTACGATTTCATCATCATCATTTTCATCATCACTGAAAGCCTTTACATTCTCAGGCTTTAACTTTCCAAAAAAACTAACTAGAGTCGATAAGCGCTGCAAGCCATCTACAACTTCCCATACGCCATTTTCATCCTCTGCAACAAATATAGGTGGCACAGAAATTCCTAGAAGAATAGATTCAATTAAAGCTGTTTTTTGAGTATCTGTCCATCTAAACAAACGCTGATATTAAGGATGTATAATCAACTCTTGCTGCTCATACATATTAACAAGCTCACCGATGGAAAAATCCATCCTGTCAGTAGCTATGTGTTGTCTTTCATCTGATATCTGTTTTCCTAAATCAGCAATTTTTTCTTCAACGTTCATGATGCACCTCCAGCAAATTATTTACTTATCGTGGTTCTATATAAGCAATATAAACGAACTCATATAAAATACATAAAATTAGTTTTTCTTCAGCCAAACTCTCAAAAATCTATTCGACAACCTTTTTTATGACATCCTCATACCTATTCATCGCAACACCATAAGCGTACATATTCTCATACAGCAGTTCTGCACGCTCTCCAGCTTCCTTGCATTCATCACTATGATTTAGCATAAACAGAATCTTATCAGCTAAATCCTTGCTATTACCAACCTCTACAGCGCAGCCTATTTTTTCTCGATTAACTTCCTTTTCCAAATAAGAGCCTTTTTCTACGACCGCCAAAACTGGCTGCCCGCCTTGAAGATAACTGTAATATTTACTAGGCGCACAGGTTCCTTTTAGTCCTTTTTCTAAGCTAACCACACAACACGAACTAATTGCCACAGCCTGTTCAAAAGCTTTACCCGTTAAAAAGTCCAATTCTTGGACATTAATAAGGTTGTTATCTTTAATCCTCTGTCTAATGGCATCCTTTTTATTGCCATGACCAACAAGTAAAAACTTTACTCTGCTATCATCTTTTAAAATTTCTGCCGCTCCCATAAGTGTTTCCATATCCTGACAAATACCCATATTGCCAAAATAAGAAACAACAAATTGTCCATTTTCATAGCCAAATCTTGCATACGCATCTTCATCTGGTAAGTTCTTTTTCTCATGTGCCCAATTTGCAATAGTAGTAACCCTGTCTTCACTTAATTCAGATCTATTGGACAACAGAAAATTTTTCATTTCATCAGTTAGGGCAATAACTTTAGACACGCGCTTATACATCAAATGGTTAATAAAACGCATCCCCTTATCAATAATACTTCCTTTGCGCAAACTATTAGACGCATAAGCTACCTCTGGATAAACATCATAAGCTACAAAAACTATCTTCGTGCCAAACAACGCATTCGCTATAACTGGTACATATGGTAATACCGGAGGATTAGAATATACTATTACACACTTATAGCTTTTCAATTTCCATAAATGTAAAAACGCCTTAAACGTAAAAGAAAAATAATTAATCAGTCTGCCAATTGTGTTTGCTCGTTTGAGCTGCGCATACTGCAAGCGCTCTATGTCTACTCCCTCAACTTGCTCCTTTAAAGGAACTTCGCCTGCATCGCTATACTCTTTCGGATAACCACACAAAGCTCCAACATTATACCCTTTGCTAGCTAAATATTTAGCTGTATCAAACGGCAATGTTGCAGAAGAATTATGTTCAGGATAAAAAAACTGACATAAAAACAAGATATCCTTCTTTACAACTCATCCCCTACTTTCCCATCGCCGTCTTCTGTCCCTCAGCAACACCTTCCGTGCTTTCCGGCACAAACAAAATTTTTATCGTAGCAAAAATTATACGCAAATCCTCCCAAAAGCTGGGATGAGCAATATACAGCAAATCCATTTGCAGCTTGTCATACGGAGTAGTGTTGTACTTGCCATATACCTGCGCATAGCCTGTAAGACCAGCCTTCGCCTGCAAGCGCAGGGAAAACTCCGGCATCTCCTTCACATATTGGCTGGCAATTTCCGGACGCTCTGGACGCGGACCAACAACGCTCATGCTGCCGCCTATGATATTCAAAAGCTGTGGCAGCTCGTCAATACGTACCTTGCGGATGAAATGACCTACCTTTGTAATGCGGTCGTCCTTATCACCGGTCGAAAGCCTTGCCACGCCGTCCTTCTCTGCATCCACGCGCATCGAACGGAACTTGAGCACATCGAACTCTTTGCCATCCTGCGTCAAACGGCGCTGCTTATAGAACACCGGACCGCCATCTGTTTTAATAGCTATGGCCGTAATCAGCATCAGCGGCGAAATTACCAGGAACAGCGCACCTGCGGAAACCACATCGAAGATACGCTTCGCAATCTTATGCCACGGAGACGGATTATAACGTCCCACGCGCAGCATCGGCAGATGGAACATATGCATCTGCTGCGCACCGCTCATCAGCACATCGCCAATACGCGGAATAAGGTACATCATAATATTATTGGCAACACAATATTTTAAAATAATATTACGTTCATGGCTATGCACGCCACTCAAAAAAACAGTCTGCGCATTTTTCAGCAAATCCAGGTTATTAATGCAGTTATCTACAGTCAAGGTTTTGATAACAGTAAACTTCTTTTCGAAGCCATATTCATGAATCAGCTTTTCCATGCCCTGACGCTCATCATAAACAATAATCGTCTTGGTAGCAGGGAAAAGGATATAAAACGCAATATGCGCCAAAAAGCTCCAAATTGCGGAAATCACTATCTGTGCTGCAAACACTGCCAAAATCGGCAAAACATTCGGCAAATGTCTCATCAGCAGGCAGGTAATAATATACATAATACCGTTAACCATGCAAGCAGCCAATGCCTGACTATATACGCTTTCAGAAATTCGGTTCAGCGAAATCCAAAAGGCACCATACACACGGCCAAAAGCAATATAAAGTATAACAAACAAAGCTACTATCAACCAGTTGCCCATGTTATAAAACGGCTCTGCAATACGCTCAGCATAATAAGCAAACCAGCATACTGCAAATGGCACTGTCATTAAAATAACATTTAACAGCTTCAATAATCGCAGTTCCAATTCCTTAAAAAACACTCTCTTAGTCCCCCACTTCATCAACACTATCATCCATCATGAAATACATCATTCCTACGCATAAGTGCTGCTTTTGTCCATAAAGCAGCACTCTCTCTATATTATTATTACTTTTCAGCTTCCTTGCTTCCGTAGTAATAGTAATAGCCATAGCCATAGCCACGGTGCTCACTGCGCACCTTGTTCAGCACAACGCCCAGGATATTCGCCCCGGCATGCTGCAGCTGCTTCTTCACATCGCGCGCCAGGTCAACCTTCACCTCGCCGCTTTCGATAACCAGCACCACGCCGTCAACCACAGCACCCAAAACCAGTGCATCCGCAACCGGCAGCACCGGCGGCAGGTCAATCAGCACATAATCATAAATCTCTCTGGCCTCCTGCAGCAGCTCCCGCATGCGCTCGCTGCCCAGCAGCTCGCTCGGGTTCGGCGGCATCACGCCGCTTGTCAACGCATACAGGTTATCCACCTTCGTAGCCTGCACTGCAGCGCTCAGCGGTGTGTCCATGCTTATACAGCTGGAAAGCCCCAGCTTATTGGAAAGGCCAAAATTCTTGTGCACAGTCGGGTTACGCATATCACAATCCAAAAGCAGCACGCTCTTGCCTGCCTGCGTCAGCACCACCGCCAAATTGGCAACAGTCATGCTCTTGCCCTCGTTAGGCGTGCAGCTGGTAACAGCCAGCGTCTTCAGCTCCTTACCGGCCTGCGCAAACTGGATGCTGGTGCGGATAACACGGTATGCCTCCGTCGCCGGGTTCTTCAAATCATTATGTGCAATCAGGTTTAAGCCTTCCATATTTTCCTCCACATTCTCACAGCCAGGCCAGGTTTTTTATCCTTCTCCTGCATATTCTTCTGCAAATCCTTAAAATCAGGAACACTGCCCAAAAGCGGCAAATCCAGGTATTGTGCCACATCATCGGCAGTCTTGATTGTTCTGTTGAGCAGCTCGCGCACCACTACAAAGCCACTGCTTGCCAAAATGCCCAGCAGTGCTGCCAAAAGCAGTGTCATCGACTTACGCGGCTTCACAGGGGCTTCCGGCAGCGTGCCGCTGTCCACCACCTGCACCTCGGTAGCAACGCTTGCTTCCGCAACCTTGGCCTCCTCCAGGCGTTTGGCCAGCATAACGTAAATCTCGTTAGCCACCGTCACATCACGCAGCAGGCCGACAAACTGCTGCTCCTTATCGGAAAGCTCCTTTAAGCCGTTCTTGTTTTCGCCGTCAATCTGCGCCAGCTTGGCCAGGTTGCTTTGTGCCACGCTCGCTTCAGCCTCGCTGCTGAACTTGCTGGCCAGCAGCTGCTGGTGTACCGGGTTATCACTGGGAGCCTGCAAAGCGGCAACCTTGTTAATCTCCCTCTTGATCTTAGCCTTCAGGCCGGCAATCTCCTGGTTCACCTGCTGCACCTTCGGGTGGTTTGCAGTATATTTATCCATATAGCTAATGCGCTCGCCCTCCAGCTCTGCCAGCTTCGCATTATAGGATTGAATCGTTTTGTTATCCGCAATGGAAACAGCCTCGCCCTGCAGCTGGCCGTTAGCCGCTGCCAGGCGCGCATTGGCAGTAGCCAGCGCCACCTTGTTTTCCGCGCTCAGCTTATCCACCATGCTCATCTTTTCGCTCGCCAGCTTCACAGCATCATCGGGAGCAATAATATTATTTTTCTTCTTATAATCCGTCAGCTTATCTTCCGCAGTCTGCAGCTCATTTTTGGCAGCCACAGCACGCTCCTCCAAAAAGCCGCGGGTAGCCTTCTGCTGGTCGCGGGATAAATCAGTCAGGCGATGCAAAAAGCCGTCCACAATCAGCTTATTAGCCTGCTGTGCCTTTTCCGGCGTATTCGCACGCACCGTCAGCTGCATGATTTCGGTATCCTTAAAGGGCGCGGTAGTAATGCGTCCCTTCACATAAGCATCATAAGCAGGATACCTGCCTTCTTTATTAGGCTGCTCCGTCTTTTGGATTACGGGCACCACAACACTGCGGCTCTTCAAAATCTCTGCATAGGTGTTCATCAGCTGGGTGTTGGCCATTGCATTGCCCATCGGCATGGATTCCAAAAGGCTGGTACCAATGCCCTTAGGCTGCTTAACACGCAGCAAAGCCTGCGATTCGTATACCGGCGTGGCCGTAGCCAGGTACACGCCTGCTGCCACCACAAAAATACCGGTAACGCGGGCGATATTGCCTGCATTGCGCTTCAAAATATTGGCTATTTCCAGCAGGTCTATAGTAATCTCTTCGTCATTATGTAAATCCTTACTCACATCTATTCTCCTCAATCATCGTTTTTAATTTCGTTGATGTAATATGCACCGGTCAGGAACGGCATAATATCCTTGCTGAAGATAACCTTATGGTTGCTGGTCAGATACAGGCAGTCGCCCTCATGCAGCTCCAGGTTCGCGCTCTGGTCAGCCTTTCTCAGATAATTGTTGATGTTCAGCTGCTGCACCTCGGTAGAACCGGCACGCACCAAAAAGACATTTCTCTTGGCAGATTTTTCGGTAAAGCCCTCCGCCTTAGCCAGTGCATCCAGCACGCGGTGGCTCTTTTCCAGCTCAAACAGGCCTGGGCGTTTAACCTCGCCCAGCACATACACACGCGTAGTACCCAGCTTCACCACATTCACACTGATTTGCGGCTTCACCAGGTAATAACCGAAGCGGCTCACCAGCTCTTCACGGAACTGCGTCACTGTCTTGCCCGTAACATCCACATCGCCAATCAGCGGGAAGGACACCTTGCCGTCGGGGCGCACCACATAAGGCGAATTCTGCGTATTACCCGCCAGTGTACTCAAATCCTCATGACCATATACCACAACCTGCAGCACATCGCCCGGGCACATCACATAATCCTGCACCTGCGCCTGTGCAGCGCTGCCGGTCCCTAACGCCAGCGCCAATGCCAATACTACTAATGACTTTTTCATTTTATACTCCTTAATAAAAATTTTTAAACAAAAAAAACGGTATATTTATTATTTAAATAACTTGTTCCACCACTTAGATTTCTTTTCCTTTGCAATTAACTGCTGCGGTGCCTTAACCTTCAAAGGAATGCCATCAATAATCCTCTGCGGATTAATCTGCGTCAGCTGCTGCAGCACAGCCTCACCGGCCAGCTCCCTAATTACAGCAGCACCGGCGCGCATATCCGTATCGCGCCCACTGTCCCTGTGCGCATCACTGCCCACAAAATCAACCAAGCCGTTCGCCAAAAGCAACTTCGCTGCCTGCTCGGCATGCGCGCCAAAGTACCCTGCAAAGCTGCCAATATTGCATTGCAGCAGCAAGCCCTCACGGCGCCAACGCAACAGCAGGTCCGGCTTCGTCATTAACTCAGTATAACGCTCCGGATGTGCTAAAATCGGTACAACCCCCTTCAACCGCAGCTCATACCAAAAATCATCAGCATAATTCGGTATGAAATACATAGGTAATTCCACCAGGATATAACTGGTCCTCGCTGCAGCAAAATTTTCACCGTTCAGGCAAAAGCTGCCATTCTCAGCAATGATGTCCAGCAAATCCCAATCCATAAACACTTCACAGCCGGAATAAATCGCCAACGGTAAATTGTGCTCACCCGCCAGCTGGCGCAGCCTTTCTGCACCAACTAAAAAATCCTGCCATGCAGGATAATGTGCAACCTGCAGCAAATGCGACGTTGCAAAAATGGAAGTCGTACCAGAAGCCACAGCCTTCTGCAGCATTTTCAGGCTCATTACCTCGTCCTTGCTACCGTCATCTATTCCGGAAATAATGTGAGAATGAATATCAATCAAGAGAAATCTTACCTTTGTTTATACTAGAGCCTGATTTTATTTTTCGTAATACTAATATACAAAAATCAGAAAAAATCAAACCCAGTTATATTTAAGAATATTGTACTACTTTGAAGATTTATAGTCAATCAGTCCAAATAAGATTTTTTTCTGTATACATCACACAACGCACTATTGCGCCTTGTATTTCTTAAAGTAAACTTCATATGATATGTTTTTATTTAATGCATTCAGTACCAGCAGTATAAATATATAATATAACGGGTTGAGTTAAAAATATTCTAAAATACAGGTTAGGTTTTTGTAAAGTAATGGTAAAAATTTTTCGCAGTTCACAGCCCCCTTCCGCCTCGCTTCGCTCGGCACTTTCCCCAAGGGGCAGGCAAGAAGGCTAGACGAGCAATTAATATATCGTGTAAGGAATAGCAATTTTAGCAAATGAGTGCTTGGAACCATAGAAGCAAGGGTACGTAACTTTCTCTTACCGTCTGACAAATTTTACCGATGCTTCGTCCTGGTTCCGCACGAAATTTGCGTTGTGCCCCATGGCACGGGAAAATTGCTACTGACTGGAACGATATTTAATTGCGACGCCACACAGTCCCCTCGCTACCCCCTTCCGCCTCGCTTCGCTCGGCACCTTCCCTATACTAAGACCCATTTTTCATATAATGAAAAATGCTGGTCGTGTTATACTCGAAGAGTGTAAGTGGCAGGCAAGACTAATAGCTTTTCGATAAACTTCATTAGCACATTCTTGGTTCCCCATCGGTGGACATGGTGAATTGCCCGAAGGGCAATAGATGGCGCCCTGAGGCGACTGTCGCGATAGCGACTAAAGGGGGGTGCATGCATAGCAGCTGAGTGCTTGGAACAACTTAGCAAGACTACATACCAAAAGCCGCCTTTGCAGGCGGCTTTTTTTGCTGTAAAAAACAATATCTAATTCGTCTTCAACTCAACCCTCTTATTGGCAAACGCAATACCGTATTTGTGTATAACACTTACGCCCAATGAACGCAACTCAGTATCATACTTCTTTTCTTCAATCTGGTCGAACGCAACCTGCGCCAGCTTGCTCAAAGCACAATCATCGTCCTTTGCTTCACCTGCTTTTATTTCAATAATAATCCCTGGCATACCTGCGTTTTTAGGAATAAGCTGAATATCATATCTGCCAGTTCCACTTTCTCTATTGGAGCGGATAAAGTGAGTATATTCAAATATAGTTATAAGTCCCAGCATCAGACCATGATAATAACTTTCCCTAAGCCCGTCATAATAGCTGATTGTCTGCATCATAAATCTTCCCAGCGTCTCTTTGATGACAGCACTATCCTTATTTAATAAAGCGTCTCTTAAATCCGTTACCGTCATATCACCGACTTCCGCTATCAGCAAACTAATAATTTCCTTACGATAGATCGTGCGTATCTCCTTATTGGGAATATTAAGTCGACATAAATGCTCACCGTCTTCGTTAAGAGTCATTTCCGTTGCCTTCAGGTAACCTGTCATCAGAAGAAAACCAAGAATATCTGTCTGAGGCCCCTTAAGTTCAGGATAAATTATATTCGTTTTAATTACAGAGCTTACCTGCCCATTTTCTTTAAGCAATTCATGAAGATTCCTGTAAGTTGCTTCATTGTACTTCTTCAGTATTTCATGAATAATAGTATTCTCCGAAGTCTGGCTCCAATACGGGATAGCCTTGCAGCTGCTCGTTATATAATTAATCACCGACCACGGATTATAGATTTCAGTGCTGCCGAACCTATAGCCATCATACCAGCTTTTGATTTCTGCCAGCTTTTCAGTTACATTATAATACTGCGTTATAGTCTTGACCTCACCATCAGTGAAGCCAAAATAACCACTAAAAGTATCATCAAGTACAGAATCAACGCGGATATTATTCAACCCGCTGAAGATACTTTCTTTAGCGACACGCAGGATACCCGTCATAAGGCTCATAGTTATATATTGATTATCCTTCAAGGCAGCCGAAAAGAAATTTCTGATAAACCTAATAGCTTCATTATAGTAATTATTGACGAAGCCTTCCTGGATAGGAGTATCGTACTCGTCAATGATTATCACAGGAGCCTTTTTGTAATACTGATAAAGCATTCTGCTGAGAATCTGCAGGCTGAGCATATAATCTGCTTTATTAGCATTTTTATTGACTATTTTTTCGTAAAAATCCTTGTCTTGTTGGGATATCTCATTACCAGCCTGCAATTCCGGGTGTCTTGCATACTCGGAGCTGATAATCATTTTCAACAGTTCATATGCTGTTTCCCAATCCTGCGCCTTTATATCCTTCAGCGACAAAAAGATAACAGGATATTGCCCTTGCTGCTGCCTATAGCTTTCGCCCTGCTGCCAGATTGCTTTATCCTTGAAATAGCTGCTGGTATCTGCGTCTGTTTTCTCAAAGAAAGTACGGAGCATATCCATGTTCAAGGTCTTGCCAAAACGCCTCGGACGCGTAAAAAGAATGTTGCTCACCTTTTCATCAAGCAGGTCCTTTATAAGCAACGTCTTGTCGACATAATAATTTTCCTGGCAGATTCTTTTGAAGTCAGTAGTGCCGACAGGAAGCGGCAGTCTTGTCTGTTGCATGAGAATTCCCCTTTCTTTGCTTCTTCCTATATTATAACATCTTTTAGCGCCTGCGACCATTTCCCCTGTCGATATAATTCTACACGCCTTTTTTATACTGCTGGCTGCATAACAAAAAATACCCCCAATACCATGCATCTGGTATCGGGGGCACACATCAAGCCCATAGCCTCACGACGTTCTTTATTAATTCACACTACAAAGGCACGGGCATCCACCCCAACACCCTCAGTAAGCATCCAATCCGTTGCGTGCGCCGCCGACAACACGCACATTGCTAACATTAAAAGCAGCTTTAATCACAGGCAGATACTTGCCGATTAGCTCCGTGCGCACTCTTTCATCGCCGGCAACCAGCAGCAACGCATCCTCGCCCAGGTTAATATTCAGCAGCGGGCTAATCAGACGCTCAAACGCAGGCTCAGACATCGCCTTCTTCAAAGCAGTCAGCCCTGGCATAACCTGCGGTTTTTCCTTAGCCATGCGCACCTCAAGTGCCTCAAACGGCACCTCAAAGAGCTTATCATTGGTTGCGCCCACAAAGCTTTCATTCAAAGAACCGCTAACGCCAACAAAATCTTCTGCCATAATAAAAACCTCCTTTATATACGCTCACGCGAAGCCAACGCCCCGTTCATAATAAAAACTTCTGCTAATATGAATTTATCACAAAATAGATTGCTTGTCAAAAAATACATATTAAAAATATTTCCAGCATTTCAATAACATTCGGCCACACAAAAAAACTGACGAAGCAAAATTTGCCTCGTCAGTTTTATTTTTAGGTAATATTTAATTCAACGTCTGCTAAACGAAGTAATTATTTCACCATAGCAGCAACGATATCAAATGCAGCAGCAAGTGCTTCGTCAACCTTAGCTACGTCCTTAGCACCAGCCTGTGCCATATCCGGACGACCACCGCCGCCACCGCCGCACAGCTTAGCAACAGCCTTAACGATATTGCCCGCATGTACGCCTTTAGCAACTGCATCTTTAGTAGCCATGGTCAGAATGCTTACCTTCTCGCCCATAATAGCAGCCAGCACAACAACGCCGCCAACCTTATCACGCATCTGGTCACCCAGATTACGCAGAGCGTCAACGCTGTCAGCATTAACCTTCTGTACCAGAACAGGAACGCCGTTAGCATCTTTAATCTGATCAGCAACATTGCTTACCTGCGCCTTAGCGATTTCTGCAGCCAGCTCTTCAGCCTTCTTCTGTGCTGCCTTCAGCTCGCATTGCAGAGCCTCCAGACGAGTCGGAACGTCGCAGGAGCGGCATTTCAGCTCAGCAGCCAGACCGTTTACCATTTCCTCGGTAGCGTTTACATGAGCCACAGCACCATGACCGGTAACAGCCTCAATACGGCGCACGCCTGCACCGCTGGAGCCTTCGCTCACGATTTTGAACATACCGATTTGTGCGGTATTGCTTACATGGCTGCCGCCGCAGAATTCCATGGAGAAGTCCGGAACGGTAACAACGCGAACAATATTGCCATACTTTTCACCGAAGAGAGCAGTAGCACCCTTCTTCTTAGCTTCCTCAATCGGCAGCTCTTCAATATTAACAGCTTTGCCAGCCAGCACCTGCTCGTTGACAATAGCCTCTACCTTCTTCAGCTCCTCAGCGGTAACCTGAGAGAAGTGGGAGAAGTCAAAACGCAGACGGTCCGGACCGACATAGCTGCCGGCCTGGTTAACATGGGCACCCAGAACCTGTTTCAGAGCAGCATGCAGCAGATGGGTTGCGGTATGGTTACGCGCGATATCCATCTTGCGTGCCTTGTCCACAGCAAAGGTAACAGCGTCGCCTACAGCAACAGTGCCTTCGGTAACGGAACCGATCATAATAACAGCGCCGTCAGGCAGCTTCTTGGTAACATTTACAGCGATAACGCCGGTCGGAGCGGTAATAGTACCGATATCGCCCAGCTGACCGCCGCCCTCAGCATGGAAAGCGGTAACGTCGCAGATAACAGCAACATCAGTGCCGTCAGCAGCGTTTTCAATCGGCTGTGCGTCATGCGCAGGATACATCTTCACAATCTTAGCTTCGGTTGCAGCCTCGTCAACCTTCAGCTCAGCAACATTGATGCCGCTGGTGTTATAAACAACCGGACGGCCTTCTTTATCGTTGCGTGCTTCACGCGCCATTTTACGCTGAACCTCCAGCGCAGCGTCAAAGCCTTCTTTATCCATAGTCATGCCTGCTTCTTCCAGGATTTCTTCAGTCAGTTCCCAGGGGAAGCCAAAGGTATCGTTCAGCTTGAAGGCAGTTGCACCGTCGAGCACGGTTTTGTTTTCAGCCTTCAGCTTTTCAATCTCATCATTCAGCAGCTCGCAGCCCTGTTTCAGAGTGCGCAGGAAGCTGGTTTCTTCCATTTCCACAACCTTTTTGATGAAGTCAGCCTTCTCTACCAGGTTGGGGTAAGCGTGACCGAACATGCCGATAACAACGTCAACGGCACCGGTCAGGAACATCTCGTTGATGCCCAGCAGACGAGCGTGACGGATAGCACGGCGCAGGATGCGGCGCAGTACATAGCCACGGCCTTCGTTGGACGGCAGAATACCATCGCCAATCATAAAGGTCATGCTGCGTACATGGTCGGCGATAACCTTCAGGGAAATGTCGGTAGCCTTATCCTTGCCATATTCAACATTAGCAATTTTAGCTGCATATTCAATAATCGGGAAAATCAGGTCAGTTTCAAAGTTGGACGGCTTGCCTTGAACAACACTTGCCAGACGCTCTAAGCCTGCACCGGTGTCAATGTTCTTGTTTTTCAGCGGCGGGTAGGTGCCATCCGGCATCTGGTTGAACTGGGTGAATACCAGGTTCCAGATTTCCAGGAAGCGGTCGCAGTCACAGCCGGGGCCGCAGGTCGGTTTGCCGCAGCCGCGTTCAGGACCGAGGTCGATGTGGATTTCGGAGTCAGGACCGCACGGACCGCTTCCGATTTCCCACCAGTTATCTGCCAGGCGTACAATGTGGTCTTCAGGAACACCTACAACATTGTGCCAGATATCAAAAGCCTCGTCATCCTCAGTGTGGATGGTGATGTAAAGCTTGTCGGCAGGCAGGCCAAGCTCCTTGGTCAGGAACTCCCAGCTCCAGGGGATAACTTCTTTTTTAAAGTAATCACCAAAGGAGAAGTTGCCCAGCATTTCAAAATAGGTATGGTGGCGCGCAGTGCGGCCAACGTTTTCAATATCACCGGTACGCACGCATTTTTGGCAGGTGGTGATACGGGTAGCAGGCGGTTTCATTTTGCCGGTGAAAAACGGCTTAAATGGTGCCATGCCAGCACCGATAATCAGCAGAGTCGGGTCATCCTGAGGAATTAGGGAAGCACTCGGAAGCATAAGGTGGCCTCTATCTTGGAAAAATTTCAAAAACTTTTCGCGGATTTCGTTACCAGTCATGTATTTCATAGTAGTTCATTCGCTCCTTCGAAAAATAATACTGCATTACTGCGGAAAATGCCGCAGTAAACAAAGATTGCATATAAAAAAATTATATAATTTTTGCCTGTGAATGTCAATAAGCGCAAAGGGTCAGAAGCGTCCTGTAAGCAGAAAAAACGGAGCAATTAACCACATTATATCCACTATTTCAGCAAACAAATAATGCTGCAGCCGTTATCTGTAGCTACAGCATTATACATCAGCTTATTTGGTTATTCTATTGATTGCTTCCGCCAATAAATTTTTCAATACTACAGGTGTGCTCCTTGGTTTTCTTATCGTAATTAATACCAACCAATAAAATTTCATCAGAAAAATTTTGTAAGCTTACCGGATACTTCTTTTCCTTCATCTGCTTCATAGCAGTATCTGCTTTTTTATTCCACTTCAGCTCCACCAGCAAAGCAGGATAGCTATGAGCATAATATTGCTTAGGAATAAATACAAAATCAGCAAAACCGCGACCTAACGGCATTTCGCGTACAGGCTTGAAATAATACTGCATAGCGCATAGATATGCTACGGTCAAAACGCTGCTAAGTGAATTTTCATCGTTATACTGAATCGCAGATGTATATTCCATATGCACCTTTTCGATCATAGACGCCACAGCATCTGCATCCATGTCAAGCGTAGCATTTAACACCTCGCGTGACAGCCTCTGAAAATCAGCAAATTCATCCCAGGCTGTTTCCTCCAAAGCATTAACAAATTCACTGCGAACCTCTTCGTTAGGTATATAAGCCTTTTGCTCCTGCTGTTCATATGCCAAATATCCCAAATGAATCAGCGACGTCATAACATCATGCTTATTCTTAAAAGTCACCATATCATTTTGATATGAATTAGTACGCACCAAAACAGCATCACCGGCAAGCATGGTGACAATATCCGTTTTCAGGCCATCAAAATTCATATTAATTAACGGAATGATTGATTCATATGTACCCGTCTGTGACCAATAGCTCTGAAAGGTTCCCCGCAGCATTACGCCTACCACAGCTCTAGGGTTATACACATGATAGCCGCCAAGCTGATAACCATCATACCAGCGCTTTACCGCCGCAAAATCCTTGTGATATTTTTCACACAAGACGCACACCTCGCTCTCCGTAAAGCCAATATATGGAGCAAGAACGCCAGAATCAAGCATGGTATATTCATCAAAGTTGTTCAAAGCAGACTGCGTTTTGAATTTTTTTATCGGCAGAATACCTGTCATAAAGGCTAAAGCTATATAGCGTGTCGGCTCAATACCCTTGAACAGACTGCGCAGAAAATCAATATACTCTTCCTGCGCAATTTTATTCGTGCTCTCGTCACGAATCAGCACATCCCATTCATCAACAATAATTACAAAACGATTACCGGTTGCATCGCTGATATAAGCTAAAGCAGTGGAAACCTTAGTCACCTTTTCCGGTATATATTCACCATAGGCCTCACGCAGCTCCTCCATAAGCACCTGCGAAATAAAGGCAACCGTTTTTTCGGCACTTCCTGCTTCCTTGCAGCACCATTGCACATCAAAATGGATAACATCATATTTATTGAGCTGTTTTTGATACGCAGGACTTTTTTCGATAGCCAGTCCGGCAAAAAGCTCCTGCGAATTACAACCCTTGCTATAATAGGCAGCCAGCATATTAGCTGTAATTGATTTACCAAAACGGCGTGGACGACTGTTACAGATAAAGGCCTGCTGCGTCCCCAAAACCTTGTTGGTAAATTCTATGAGTCCGGTTTTATCAACGTAAATTTCCGAATCTATCGCCGTTTGAAAGGCTCTGTTATCAGGATTAAGAAATAAGCCCATTTCCATTACCTCCTCCGTTTTGACTAATCCTCTATACAGCATTATAGCACAAAGCTATATCATCGTATACTGCAACCATAAGCATCAAGTTATGTATTTTTTGAAGTGAAAAACACCCTTAATCCTGCTCGTCCAGCTCATACAGGCGCTTATAAATGCCACCCATAGCCATAAGCTCCTTGTGTGTGCCAATTTCCGCAATTTCACCGTTATGCAGCACCACAATTCTGTCAGCGTTGATAATCGTAGACAGACGATGTGCGATAATCAGCGTAGTGCGACTTTCAGCCAGCTTGTCCAGTGACTTCTGAATCTGCTTTTCAGTCTTGGTATCCAGCGCACTGGTCGCTTCGTCAAAAACCATCACCGGCGGATTCTTCAGGAAGGCACGGGCAATAGCAATTCGCTGCTTCTGGCCGCCGCTCAGCTTCACGCCGCGCTCGCCCACCTTGGTTTCGTAACCCTCAGGCAGCGCGCTGATAAAGTCATCAGCAGCCGCCAGCTTGGCAGCCTGCTCAATCTCCTGCTCGCTTGCCTTAATCTTGCCGTAAGCAATATTAAAGTTTACCGAATCGCTGAAGAGGAAAACATCCTGCTGCACCAAGCCTACATGGTTGCGCAAGTAGCTCTGCTTATACTTTTTGATATCCACACCGTCAAGCAGCACTCTGCCCTGCGTCGGCTCGTAAAAGCGCAGCAAAAGGCTTGCCAGCGTTGTCTTGCCTGCACCGGTAGCACCAACAAAGGCCACCTTTTCACCGGGAGCGATATCAAGATCAAAATGCTTCAGTACCGGCTTATCCTGCAGATAACCGAAGGTTACATTCTCAAAGGTAATGCGGCCCTTAATCTCACCTGTAGCAATCGCATCAGGTGCATCGTCAATCTCTACCTTATGCTGCATCATCTCATTAAAGCGATGATAGCCGGCCATACCGCGCTGGTACATTTCCGTAAACATCAGCAGACGGAAAACAGGCTTCATAAAGATATTAACATAAAGGAAGAAGGCTACAAAATCACTGAGCGCCAGCTGGTCATTGGCAACCATCATACCACCGCAAACCAAAACTACCAGATTGGTTGCGTTGGTAAAAAAGGTAATAGTTCCCGAAAAATATGAAAGTATCGCAAATGATTCGGTACGCACACGCAAAAGCTCATTACTCTTGCGCATAAAGCGCTCCAGCTCCAGCTGTTCATTAGCAAAGGCCTTTACCAGGCGGATACCGCTCAGCGCCTCCTCTGCCTGTGCGGAAACCTCACCGGATTTTTCACGACTGCGGCGGAAGGCACTCTTCATTTTGCGGTTGACGAAAACAGAATGCACCGCCTTAATAATCAGCATAGCACCGATAATAGAGCCAAGATACGGATTCAGATACAGCATCATGAAAATAGTACCCAGCATACTGATAGTGCAGACAAGAAGGTCATTAGGTCCTTTAAATGTCAGCTCGCTGATTTCCACGATATCGCTTGTAATGCGCGACAGCAGCTGTCCTGTACGGGCATTATCAAAAAAGCGGAAGGACATTTTTTCCATATGTCCGAACAAATCGCGACGCATATCGTTCTCAATGCCGGAACTCATCACATGACCATAATAGTTGATAGAAAAAAGCAGACCGAAGTTTACAACATATAAGGCTAAAAGTATCCCAGCCCAGTAAAGCAGCTCGTCAATATTCTTTTGAGGAATCTGAACATTAAGCATCTGCCTTACGATATAAGGGAACAGCAGCTCCATTAAGGCCGAGAAGCATGAGCCCATCAGCACCAAAAGCAAAATCAGCTTATAGGGCTTATAATAATGAATTATTTTTTGCAACATTTACTTTGCTCCTCCTGCGTTATTTTTCCAGATATGTAAACGGTAAGCACCGATAATCTTGCCATCGGGAGTCAGTGCCGGCGCTTCCACGCCTGCCAGCCACTGTCCGTCAGGTGAAATACCAATTGCCTGGCAAGGTCCTTCGGTCGGGAAATAGCTGTACTTTTTGCCTGTTTCCAGGTCCAGCACCAGTGCTCCGTGCGCCTTGTAATTGTGCGTGCGCACATTGCGCCCCACCGCGCAGGCCACCAGCCTGCCGGCGAAGGCTATTTCCTCCATCGTACCGTCTGCCATATACTGATAGCGGAAGGTACCGTCTGTGTTGAATACAAAAATACTGTTATTGCTCGGATGCTCTACAGGCGTCGGCAGCTGCCAGTTTTCACGGTTAAAGGTGTTAATCGTGGTAAAGAGTACGCCGTAGGGTGTTACAAAGCCGTCGCGTCCGCTGGCGTTGACATAAGCGCCGTCAACCTGCTGCGGCTTGGAAATGGAACGTGTCCACAGGATTTTGCCTGCCTCATCAAACAGCATGCCGCGTCCGTCACTGGCTCCTGCTGCCAGATATTTGCCGTCCGCGCTGTAGTTGGGGCTGCCGCGCATAACTGTGTTATCAAAGGGCGGAATCGGCGGCACATGCGTCGAATTGAGCAGCTCGCCTGTCCTTTTATCGAGGAAGTACATTGTATCCTTATACTTCATATCCTCGCGGTAATCGTAGGCAGAGGTAGAAAAAACAGCTCTGCCGTTGTTATCATTGACATCGCACCAGTTTATCCAGCTGTCGATAACCTCGTTCTTGGGAAACTGCCACAGCAGCTTGCCCTCCTCGTTCACCGCCAGCATTTTGGCGTTATAACCTCTGCTGCCGTCCTTGCGCATCAAAAAGCGGTAGGCATTCGCATAAACGTTGTTTTCCTTATCGACTGCTATATGCACCACGGAAGGATAGGAGCGCTGCGAAGCATCGGAGCCGACGAAATCAGCACTCTTATACTGCCAGCGGATATCGCCTGTGTGCACATCAACGGCGTAAAGCCTGCCCTCCGCGCTCTGCTCGCCTACTATCGCCAGCTTGCCGTCAGGCGTAAGGCACAGCGCAATCAGCTTGCCGACGCCCAGGGAGCGCTTCCATTTCTGGCGTCCCTCGTTATCAAAGAGGAAGAGCTCGCCGCGCTCCGTTCCGACAATCCAGCCTTCTTCCTCAGCGGCGTAGCGCACCACCGCCTTCGTAAAGCCCATGCGGTCATAATTCTGCGTCGGGATATCACCCAGATAGACGCTCACACCGGAGCCGTCGTTATTAACATGAAACTGGTTCCATGGCGTTCTGCTGCCGGTAATCCAGTACAGTGCGCACCAGGAAAGCAGCAGCAGCACAAGTGCCAGCCAGCCTTTAAGCTTATTCATAGATACAGCACCGTCCAATCATAGATTTGGCGGAAAACGCCAAAGTAGAAGCCCTGCTCCGACAGCAGGTAAATAATTTTACTGCCGACAACTGCCACCACTACCAACAACAGCAGCAGGCAGCTTGCTTTTTCGCGTGCATCCCACTGTTGGCGTCGCTTTGCAGCGCCGCCTGCGAAAAAGCCGCGGCTCACAACCGAAAGCGCCAGCGTCTGCGCACGCCTCAGGCAGCGTGCCAACAATGGCTTGGCGATATACGGCAAATGACGCAGAACAGCAGTGCGTCCGCTCTGGCTGTCGCTGCGCAGCTGCAGCGCTGTGATAACCTCGCCTGTTTCTGCTGCCAGTACCGGCAAAAAGCGAATCGCCGTCACCAGCATGAACGCCATCTGCGGCGGCAGTCTCCAGGCCAGCAGGGCCTGCAGCAGCTGCCGCGGGTCACTCGTCCAGCAGACCAAAAGTCCCAGTGCCAGCATGCTGGCGCTGCGCAAGCCCTGAACCGCACCGTACAGAATGCCCTCGCGATAGATGAAAAGTCCGCCCGTAAGCTGGCCGATGAAGCCTGCCTCCGGAGCAATCAGCACGAAAAGCGGTGTGCGCGGTGTCTGCGCAAAAAACAGCGCTTGGCTGAACATGGAGCCCCACAGGCCCAAGATCAGCAGAATCGCCATCACCTTCCATTTGTAGATAGAGGTTTTCGCTGCCAGATGCAGTATTAAGGTAAACGTAAATAAAATAAAGAGCGTCCGTGGATTATCCACGGTAATCATCAATATTGCAAAGAGGAAGAGGAACAGCAGCTTGGTACGCCCGTTGAGCTTCTGTGCCCAACCTGCTGCATCAGTGCCTTCCCACAGCTGTCTTACGGACATAACGCTTCACCCCCTCTACCGTGATGCAGGGAGGAAGCCCCGCCTGCTCGCACACCGGCAGCAGCGCTGACGGTGTAAGACCGCCGGCCTCCACCAGCTCCTTATTGCTCAAAACCTCTTCTGTCGGGCCGTCGGCAATAATCTGCCCCGCACACAAAACAATTACACGGTCGGCCACCTGTGCCGCCAGCTCCATATCATGCGTACAGATAAAAATGCTGCCTCCCTGCTCCTTGTAAGCCAAAAGCAGACGGCGGATTTCCGCCAGACTCTGTTCATCCTGTCCTGTCGTAGGCTCGTCCAAAAGCAGCAACGCCGGCTTCTTCGCCAGCATAGCGCCAAAAACGACGCGCAAACGCTGTCCCTTGCTCAACGCCAACGGAAAATCATCGGCGTATTCCGCTAAATTCATATGCTCTAAGAGTTGCTGCAGCTCCTCCTGCGTAATCGTGTGGTTCTTCCAGCACAGCTCCTCGCGTACTGTGTCTGCCAAAAGCATCAGGTCAGGCTCCTGCCGCAAGTAGCCGATTTTGCCTAGCTGCTTGTCTACGGGCTGTCCTGCCAACAGCAAGCTTCCCTGCTGCGTCTGCGTCAGGCCGCCCAAAAGGTTCATCAGCGTGCTCTTGCCGGCGCCGTTGAAGCCCATGATTGCGGTAATCTGCCCCTGGTAAAGCGTAAACTGCAGCTTCTTCAGCGTCGGCTCCTTGCTGCCGGGATAGGTGTAATACAAATCGCGCGCTTCGAGAAGAGGCTTCTGAGGACCTGCAGGCTGTGCCTGCGCAGCAGTAACTGCAGGCTCGCATTCATGGCGCAGCATCTGTACAATTCTCTCCTGCTCTGTCGTCAGCTCCGACAGCTGCAGTGCGCGGCACAGCTTCACCGTCTGCGGCTCACGCAAGCCCAAATCACCGCGACCTGTCATCGCCTGCCAGGCATCGGCAACAAGGCCGTCATAAACAATACGTCCGTCCTGCATTACTGCCAGACGCGAAAAATATTTGCAAAGCTCGTTCACACGATGCTCAATCATCAAAATAGCAATGCCTGCCTCGCGGTTGAGGCGCACCAAAAGCTGCATAAAGCTCTGTACGCCCTGCGGATTCATCTGGCTGACAGGCTCGTCTAAAATCAAAAGTCCCGGCCTGGTAACAAGAATCGAAGCCAACGCCAAGCGCTGCCTCTGGCCACCGCTCAGCTTGTGGATGCTGTAATCCTCAAAGCCGCCCAAGCCTACCAGCTCCAGCGTTTCGCTCACCTTGCGCGCAATAATCTCCGGCTCCTCGCCCTGATTTTCCAATGCAAAGCCCACTTCATCCGCCACCGTCATCGCAAATAGCTGGTCATCAGGCGACTGGTACACAGTGCCCACCAGCTGACCTGTTTTTTCCGGCGGCCATTTGCTGATATCCTCACCCTGCAGGTAAATCGCTCCCTGCAGCTCGCCACGCTCCTCGCTGCCCAAAAGACCGCTGACAGCCTTAATCAGCGTCGACTTGCCACAGCCGCTGCGACCTGCCAAAAGCAGCATTTCGCCGTCCGCCAGCGTCAGATTGATATTCTTTAAGGTAAACTGCTTCCTTGAGGGATAGCGATAAGATAAATTGTCTATTTTCAGCATCTCTATTCCCCCATAACCTGCTGCAGCTTGCTGCCGGTCTTAGCACCCAGCCAGGCGCCGATGCTGCTGTACACAAGGCCGTTGACCAGCATATACAGCGCCAGATACCAGTCTGCATAATACAAACGGTAGAAGAACATCATCTGCTCCATATTGACGAAGGTGACAAGCGCATCGCCCACGCCCATCAGCAGGCAGATGAACAGCATATATCCCTTGCCCAGCTCCTGCCTGCGGTAGAAGCCGGAAAGATACAACAGCGTTTCTAAAATCGCTACATTTACACACATGCTCAAAAGTCCAAGTGGCGTAAAATGTCCGAACATCAGACCGGCAAGCATATATTTGACAAAATACATCAGCGTCAGTACGCCCGGCGCACGGAAGAGCACCAACAGCGCCACCACCAGCAAATACAGCAGCATGCCGCTCAAAATACCTGTCACCAAGCCGGAGAAAGGACCTAAGAATACATGCAGCAAATCACCGATAAGCGTTGTCGGCAGTGTGATACCGCCAAAGGCCAGCGCCGCAAAGAGTGCCACAGTAATAGCACCACGCGCACCGATGCGGTAAATGCAGCCCTTCAGCTTGTAGCTAAAGGCCAGCACAGCCAGCAGGCAGATAAAGGAAAAACCTACTGCCAAAAGTCCCAGATTATGCTTTTTGGCGATTGTCAGCGGTACCTCCTGCACCTTCTCCTGCCCGTTGCCGCTTACGGTCACACGCAGGCTGTAATCACCCTCCAACACTGTAAAATAATCTACGTATAACGGAATGATAAAGGCCTGAGTTTTCTTGCCGTCCAGCGAAATCAGCGCCGTAGTTTCGTTGACGCTTCCGGTATCACCGGCCCAGCCATGCTCGGAATCCTCATTGTTTTTGCCGGCGGTACAAAGACCGTGCATAACCTTACCTGTCTTTTTATCAATCAGCTCCGCCTTAAATTTCAGCAGGCGCACATCGCGCTGCGGATTGCGCATATCCAGCACCAGAAAAGTCGCAGGATGGTTAAACACGGCCGACCAGTTCGTCGCACCGTCGCCCGTCATGCGGTTACGGAAGCCTTCGAGCGTAGTATCGCGGATAAAAACCACGCCTTCTGCCGCGCGGTCATCCTTATTGCCCAAATTATCTACCGGCAGAGTAACACTCTGGATATACCAGTTGAACTTGCTGCGGTCAAGCTTCTTCCCCTGCGTCGGTTCCGCAGCTACCGCTGCTGCTGCCACCGGCTCATAGTCAAAGCTCAGCTCCTTGCGCTCGTGCCAGCCTTCACCGCTGACCTCAACCAACAGCTGCTTCGGGCCGCGCTCAAGGTCCGTCTGCGGCTGAATGTACAGCAAATCAAAGCTCTGTCCGAAATCTGCCGGCAGCACCCAATCTGCCTCCGCCGTCTGGCGGCCGTCAGCGCTTCCCAAACGCCATTTGTCATTGGCAAGCGCCTTAAAGCCTTCCGGTAAAATGACACGCAAATGCGCCGGCTGCTCATGCGGTACATCAAAGCCGGTAATATTGATAAACAAAGGCATTGTACTGCCGCCATGTACTACATGCGCAGCACTCTTATCCAGATTGTAGGGATACACTGCCTCCAGCTTCACACCCGCAAAGGCCTGCTGTGCGAGGCACAGCAGCACCAGCAGAATATATAAGATTCTCATACTTCACCTATTCGCAGCAAATCTTTTTCAGTAACGCTGCATCCTTTTCTTTGCTTGCCTCATCTACACGCGTTGTAATCTCCAGGTTATTATTCAGCGGATTACGGCTTACGGCAATATCAGCCGCATATGCTCTGCTGAGCAAAGCTTCCGTAAATACGCGCTCCGGAGTATCGTCTGCCAACAGCTTGCCCTCGCCTAAAAGCAGGATACGGCTGCAGTATTTGGCTGCCAAATTCAGCTCATGCACGACCATCAGCACCGTCTTGCCCATCAGCGCCAGCTCACGCGCAAAACGGAAAATCTCCTCCTGATAAACCATGTCCAGACCGGTAGTAGGCTCATCGAGGAACAGCACCGGAGTCTGCTGCGCCAAAACCTTCGCCAGCAGGATACGCTGCTTCTGACCGCCGGAAACCTCTGTCACCGGCTTTTCTGCCAGCTCACGCGTACCGGTATATTCCATGCAGTCCAGCGCCAGACGCTTGTCGTCCTCGCTTTCGCGCTCCCACCATTTCAGGTAAGGATAACGGCCCGCCATAACAATATCCTGTCCTGTATAACCAAAGCCTACCTCTACCTGCTGCTGCAAATAGGCTACCTCGCGCGCCAGCTCTCTGTCGGTATATTCCTCCATCGGCTTATCAAAGAACAAAACCTCACCGCTCTGCTTCGGCAGCATACCGCGGATTGTTTTCAAGAGAGTACTCTTGCCGGCACCATTACAGCCGATAATACCAACAAGCTCACCCTTGCCGATAGTAAAGCTGGCGTCGCTGATAACACAGCGGCTGCCATAGCCTATAGATAAACGATTAACACTCAAAACTGCTTCTGACATACATACACCTCACGCTCATACTTCATCATAAAATTCAAATAAATTCAGGTATACTATACTTTACTCAATCTTATATATTATACCACACCCATGCAGGCTCTACAATAAACCACGTCCTGCATCTCATGCAATTAGGAACTCTTTAGCAAATAAAACAAGAATAAAAAAGCATGAACCACGGCAATAGTTCATGCGTAAATAAACTAACGGAAATCAACCTTCAGATGCTGTCTTTCAGGCATCCGCTGATATTTATATTTGGGATAGCCAACCATCAGTGTGCCTACAATTTTGTGCTTCGGCGGCACCGCAATCAAATCCAGCAGCGGCTGATAGCCTGCAATACCGCAGGATTGGATAAAGCCGGCAATCGTTGTGCCCAGACCGATGGTCGGAGCAAACAGCTCTGCGTAGGCCCAGCTTTGCTCTGCATTGCTCACACCGGTAATGTTCAGACGGCGTGCCAGTGCAAAAATCAGGCAAGGCGCATTACGCGCGATAATATCCTGTCCACGCTCACGGTAAGCGCGCAGCACCACCTGAAAATAGCGTTTATTTTCGGTGCCTGCCGCAACCTCAGCCTCCATCCAGTCGGCAACAGCATCGGCAATTGCACGGATTTGCTCCTTATCGCGGATAACGATGTAGTACATACCCTGTGAATTGCCGGCAGTCGGCGCATAGCGTGCCACGTCCAGCATGCGGGTAATTTCCTCATCCGTCGGTGTCTGCGGCTTAAAGTTGCGCACACTGCGGCGCATGCGCAAAAATTCATAAGCAACCTCAGGCGTCGGCAACGGCATCGTCACCGGACGCTGCTCCGCCAGCGGCGTATATTTATTATCCAACGCTCCTACAGGGCAGATAGCAACGCACTGGCCGCAGCTCATACAACCACGGTCAAAATTGCATTCCGGTCCGTTTTCACCCATAGAAAGAATGCAGGAAGGACAGCATTCTACGCAAATGCCACAACGCAGACATTTTTCCTGATTAACTGTTAACAAGTCCATAACGTCACCTCACAGTGCATTATCGGTATAGTGAATGTATTCCAGTCCACTAAAGTCTGCCTTATAATGACCGTTGCGCATAGGCGTACCCATGAGCTTTTTATCGTCAGGCAAACCATCTACATTTACCAGACCGATAGAAGCGGTAGCACAAAGAGCACCAAGCTGTGTTGCTACACGCATAGCATAAGCCTTGTCTGCTTCACCGACAACGCCCTTATGCGGGTACATTGATGTCGCTGCGATGATAACCGTCAGTATTTTGCCGCTCAGGGCAAAAATATGCGGTACAGTATTCATATCAGTCTGCATATAATCAATTTTAAAATTATGACTTTCCAGCCAGGGAACGAGAGCCTGCAAGCCAAGCTCGTGAATTTCCTGCTCTGTTAAAAGCTGCTGCTCCAAAATTCTCTTCTCCTGTAAACTATTAGTGTGCTCCCAAGAGCCCTGACCACGCGGTGACATTTCATAAACACTCACTCAGAGAGCGTCAAGAAGATGCCGGATGCGAGGAAGGGCGACGACGGCGTATTCCCTTATACTTCTAGGAGCCCTGACGACGCAGATGGCGTCTTATTGACGCTCTCCAGTATTTTATTCCTCGCCGAGAACCAACACTTCCGGTTCAAGATGAACACCATGCGCCTCAAACACCTTGTCCTGCACATCGCAGATAAGCTGCAGCACATCTGCCGCCGTAGCTCCGCCGATGTTCACCACAAAACCTGCATGCTTTTCGGAAACCTGCGCACCGCCGACAGTATAGCCCTTAAGACCTGTCTGGTCGATAAGCGTACCGGCAAAATATCCGGGAGGACGCTTGAACATACTGCCTGCACTCGGCAGCTCCAACGGCTGCTTAGTGATACGGCGGTTACTGAAATCTGCCATTTTATCAGCAATAGCCTGCTTATCACCTGCAGTCAGGCGCACAGTTACCGAAGTAACAATTTTACCGCTGCCCTGCAGCGCAGTATGGCGATAGCCAAAATCAAGAGCTGCAGCAGGCAGCTCGCTGATTGTGCCGTCAAGCTCCATCACGCGCACACTGGTAACAACCTTGGCCATCTCGCCGTCATAAGCACCGGCGTTCATATAAACAGCACCGCCAATGCTTCCGGGAATGCCCACAGCAAACTCCATGCCGCTCAGGCCCAGCTCTGCAGCCTTGCGGGAAGCAGCAGCCAAAGAAACACCGCTGCCAAAGGTCAGAGTGCAATCGTCAACAGCAACATCATTCAGCATATTGCCCAGCTTGATAACCAGGCCACGGATGCCCTTATCGCGCACCAGCAGATTAGAACCGTTACCAATCAGCGTAACCGGCACTTTCGCCTCACCGGCACGCTGCAGCAGCTGCTGCAGCTCCTGCTCGCTCTGCGGCATAGCCATCAGATCGGCAGGACCGCCGATGCGGAAGGATGTATGCTTCGCCATCGGCTCCTCTGCCAGCAAAGGCTTGGCAGTACAGCCTGCGAAAATCTCCTGCAACGTCATTATTTCTCTCCCATTGCCTCTTTGACAACGTCCTGAATAGTATTAGTAACGTCCATCAGCATCATCTGGAAACGAATCAGAGCGTTCAAATATTGAACTGCATCTGCATTCAGATTCAAAATGCCCTGCAGCTTCTGCATTTTATCAACAGAAGCCTGGTCGGGAGTTTTGCCCTGATGCTTAGCAAACTCTACTTCCTGAGCAACCATCAGATACTCGTTAACCATTTTTTTAGCATCCGGATCCTTCTCCAGAACAACAGCTGCTTCCTTCAGTTTTTTGTACTCATGGCTTTCGCGCATAGCCTTAGCCAATTCGTTTGCGTTATCATATACGTTCATAATTAAACACCTCACTAATGATATAAGTTTAATATGGTACTTAATCTTCGCAAGTAATATATCATTCCGCTCAGAGAATTTTCCCGTCAATCGCTTAATAAATTTTATTGTTCATACGCAATACAAAGAAGCAATTTGACGGACGCAAATTTCGTGTGGAACCAGAACGAAACGTGCGGCGCCGATCTTGTTCGAAGGTAACCGCTAGGCTTCTGTTGCCTTGTTTCTATGGTTCCGGACACTCATTTGCTGAAAATTATATTCGCTGCACGATATATCACTTGCTAGACTTGCTTGCAACAAATTATACAGCTCTAAATTCAAGAACTATAAAGCTAATTATTATTACCTGAATTCACTATTCAAATGGGCAAATTTAGAGCAGTCACCAAACTCAAAATGCCACCACTCCATCTCAATCCCCTTGAATCCCTGCAGCTCCATCTCCTCACGCAGCAAACTGCGCAGATAGCGCTCGCGCGACGTACCGCCGGCATAGCTGGCATACTGGCGCAGCGACGGCTCATCAAAGCCGCAGCCCATATCCAGCTCTTCACCGCTTTCCAGGCTGTACAGGCCCACATCCACAGCATTGCCTGTGTTATGCGTGCTGCCTTTAGTTTCCGGGTCATCCAGCATATCCTTATTATCGGCAGGCAAAGCCAGATTAGCCAGCTTGCTAACCGACCAGGGACGATAGGCATCCCACAGCACCAGGCCATAGCCGTAAGGTGCCAGACGCTGCTGCACCTTGCCTAAGGCAGCAGCTGCCTCTTTAGAAACAAAGAGCTTAGGCGTAGTATAAAGCGGCGCACCGAAAAGGTTGTCACTGCCTGCGTAGACAGAACTAACCTTCACCCCGGCAACAGTTGCAGCGTCCACCAGCTGTGCCTGCTCACCTGCTGCCAAAGCAGCAGGAACGGTTGCTTTAGAAGCCTCCGCACGCAGCTTAGCCCACTCCTCAGCACTGCGCTCCTCCAGGCGGAAGGGTTTCGCCCTTTCGCCCTGCGTAGTACCTAAAAAGTAACGGCTGTACGTATTGCCGCCAACGCGACATGAAATACCATAGCCATCAGGATCACGCTCAAAACGTACACCTGCTTCGGTATTGCTCATCGGCCCTGATTCCTGCAAAGTGTAGGAATCAAAATGCACCTTGCTGAGCGGATAAAGATTTGCCGCAGCAAAGGATTTATCCTCCAATGCAGTGCGGTACAACAGCTCCAGACGGCCGTTATTCTCACGGATAAGAATATTTTCGCCGTTGCCATAGTAAAAGCCAAGAATATACTTGATATCCTTCGGCGCATCCTTAGGCACGGCAGCCAGAGCAAGCTCCGCTCCCGTCTGGGCATAGAAAAGCAGACCGGCCGCCAGGCCGGCCAGCAAATTTCGGTAATTCACTATTGAATCAGCTCCTTGCGTACATCAGCTAAAGCATTAAGCCTGCTGCGTACTCTCGCAACATCTGCCAAATCGATTTCGCAGGAAACAACCTCCTCCTGCATACCTGCTTCGGCAAGAATCTTGCCGCTGGGCGCAACAACCATCGAATGACCGTAAAACGGCGCACCCTTAAAACTGCCCGCACAATTTACCGCTACCACAAAGGTGTGGTTTTCGGCAGCACGTGCCTGCGCCAGCAAGCGCCAGATATCTCCCCTTGCTTCAGGCCACTCGGCCGGGCAGAAAATGAGCTGTGCTCCCTGCAGGGCCAGATGACGGAAAAGCTCGGGGAAACGCAAATCGTAACAGATAGTCGAGCCGCAGCACAGACCATCTAATGTAAAGGCTTGAAAATTATTGCCGGGAGCAAAGAAATCCTCTTCATTGAAAAGGCCGAAAAGATGCACCTTATCATAAAGATTAACGATTTCACCGTTTTTATTGATAGCCGCAGAGGTATTGTAAATCTTGCCATCAGCATGACGCATAGGTACCGAGCCCGCGAGAATAGCGCACTGCTCATTGCGTGCAATCTCGGCAAGCTGCGCCAACACAGGCGAAGCCGGCGTTTCGGCCTCCTGCTCCAAGTGTCCCAGGCTGTAGCCTGTTGTCCACACCTCTGGCAGCACCAGCAAATCATGCTTTTGGGTAGCCTCTGCTGCCAGCTGCAGGCCATGGGCTACATTAGCCGCTTTATTCTTTTCCAGAACTTCCAGCTGCAGCAAGGCTATTTTCATAATACGCGCTCCTTAGGCATCATATTATTGCTATGCAGGCGACCAAGGAAAAATTTCTCCAGCTTGCGGGTGCAGCGGGTAATGAAATGCTCCTTGCCGCCTAAGGACTCAACAAAAACTACAGGATGACCGGCAACCTTTGCGCCTAAAACGTCGGTCAACAGCTGGTCACCGACAAAAAGAATTTTACCGCCGCCCATAGCTTTAGTAATCTGCTTATATGCCATCGGCAAAGGCTTAGCGGCACGCATAATGGTGCCAAGACCGGTCTGACGGGTGATACCCTTAATGCGGTCACCGCCGTTATTGGAAATCAATGCAACATTGATACCCATCTGATGCAGCTGACGAATCCAGGTCATAGCACGAGGGCCTACCAGGTTCTTGTCGCGCGGCAGCAGGGTATTGTCAATATCAACAACAATTTTGGTGTAGCCATTGCGCTTCAGCCATTTTGCGGAAATGTCAAATAAACTTTTTACTCTGTAATCGGGGCAAACATACTTTAAAATCATACTACCTTATCCTTTGGAAATTTTATTTCAAATGTGGTACCAGAACCACATTTGCTGATTACCTCGGCACTGGCGCCGTGGACACGAATAATTTCTTTGGCAATAGCAAGCCCCAGACCGGTTCCCGGAACACTGCGGCAATGTGATTTTTCAACCTTGTAAAAGCGCTCCCAGATAAAGGGAATATCCTCTTCGGGAATACCCTTGCCCTGGTCGGAAACCGTTACAAGCACGCTGCCATCATCGAGCTTATTCGCACCTATTGATACAGTACCATTTTCCGGCGAATATTTCAAGGCATTATCGCACAAAATCATAATTAACTGTACCATTTGGTCTCCGTCACCCAAAATTTTGATATTATCGTCGGCATGAACATTAATAGTAACATTATTCTTCACGCAACGCACCGATAATTTTTCGGCGACATTACGGATGATGCCGGCCAGCGGCAGCTCATCCATGTTGCTTACAGTCAGCGGGTCGCTGGACTCCAGTCTGCTGATATCCAGCAGCTCGCGTACCATACGCTCCAGACGGACTGTTTCTTCATTTATCAGGCCACGGTAACGCTGAATCAGATCAGTATCCGTTACCATACCGTCACAGATTGCCTCATTGTAGCCACGGATAATCGTAATCGGCGTACGCAGCTCATGCGATACATTGGCCACAAAATCGCGGCGGATTTTTTCCGTCCGCTCCATCTTGGCAATGTAATCACCCAAATCCTTGCCTAAAGAATTAAGTGCATTTCCCAACTCGGCAATTTCATCATCGCCATGCACCTGCAGCCTGTGGGAATAATCTCCCGCCGCCATCGCCTGCGCATTGTCCTTCATATCCAGCACCGGCCGGATAATCATACCTGACAGACGTTTGACTAAGAACAGACTGAAAATAATGGCAATGATACCTACAATCATAATATAAATATAAACATTTCGCAAGAATTTTTCGAAACCGCTCAAGGGTTCTATCAGCAAAATAGCGCCTGTGTGTCCTTTACCGAAGGTATAAGGAACGCCGACCAGGATTACCTGCTCCTTGTAATACGGATGATAAATCTGCGATTTGAAGGACTTCCCGGCATAAACATCATTCAGTATCACTTTAATGCGATACGATAAATTACTGCTCTTCATATCCTGATCCAGTTTTCTGACGCTTTCCTGCAATACCTGCCGCGAAGGGGCACCATACTTAAGAAAATCCTTCATAGAAGCATTTTCTCCGGTCTCTTGTACATTTTCGTAATTAGAGGCCGCCAAAAGCTCGTAATTATCATCAAACAGCCAGATGCGTGCGCCAACCAGCTTATCTACAGCTAAAATATAACGATAAAGCATATCCCTGTCCTGCAGGCGGATGAAGGCTTCAATTGTTTCCCCCATCTCATCTCCCTTTTCGGCCAGCTCCTGCTCCTTAATCTGGAAAAAGTAGTCGGCAATCAGGTAGGATATGCCTGCTGTAATCCCCACAACGACGATAATTATGATAGTCATAAAACTATACATCAGGCGTGTGCTTAGGGATTTTTTCATAGGTTATTCGTCCTTTAGCTCGAATTTATAGCCTACACCCCAGATAGTTGTAATATCCCATTTGGAATCAGGCGGAATGTTCAATTTCTGTCTGATGCGTTTGATGTGCGTATCAACAGTACGGGTATCACCGTAATAGGAGTAACCCCAAATTGTTTCCAACAGCTGGTTGCGGCTGAAAGCCTTGCCCGGATTCGATGCCAGGCACCACAGCAGCTCCATTTCCTTAGTCGTAAAGGTCATTTTGTTGCCGAATGCGGTTACCTGATACTGGTCCATATCAATAATCAGACCGGGATAGGTGATGCGCGAAACCTCACCCTTCTTCTCCTGCGTGCCTGCACGGCGCAGCACAGCCTTCACGCGGGCTACTACCTCACGCGAATTGAACGGCTTGGTGATATAGTCATCGGCGCCGATTTCCAGACCGGCAATGCGGTCATCATCGTCATCCTTGGCTGTAACCATGATAATGGGCAAATCCGACATTTTGCGTACCTGCTTGCAAACCTCAATACCGTCGAGAACTGGCATCATAATATCCAGCAGCAGAATATCCGGTTTTTCGGACTGTACCTTTAAAATTGCGGCAGCACCGTCTTCGGCTTCGACAACCTCAAAGCCTTCCTTTTCAAAATATATGCGCAAGATTTCGCGAATCTGCGCTTCATCATCAGCAATCAATATTTTCTGTTTTGCCATAATCATCACTCCTGCCTTTAAGCTGACTCGTACCGTTTATTTATCAGAGCAAACGGCAGAGTCCTACAAGATGCTACTATAATTATAGCACAAATACTTGCTTTCTTAGTATGCTTTCACAAAAGATTTACATATATATACTGCTTTTATCATAAACGTAAACGCGAATGCATTATTTGTCACAGAAAATGCTTATAATTTTTGTTTTAAGACAGATATTAAAGCGGCTTAAAGGTTGCCAGCAATTTTTTGCGCTCGCGCCACATGGGCAAATAGCGTTCGACAATCGCATGGAAGCGCGGTGAATGATTGGCCTCATGCAAATGCGCCAGCTCATGCACCACGATATATTCCAAACACTCCTGCGGCCAGCAGGCCAGCAGCGTATTCAGGTTGATGCTGCCTGTGCGCACGTTGCAGGAACCCCAGCGCGTTTTCATGCGATGCACCTTAAGCCCTGTATGACGCACGCCCATTTTCTTTTCCCATGCCTGCAGCAGCTGCTCTCCTCTGCCAGATACTTCCTGCTTATATAAGAATTCCACAAAGGCGCACCTAGCTTTCTCGCTCAGCTCGCTGTGATAATAAAAGTTGACAGCGTCAGCCTGCACCTCATAAGTTCCGTGCTTTTTGACGCTAAGCAAAAAGTGCGCCGGCAAACGCCTGCCCCACAGCCACACATGCTGCCCGTCAAAGGGAAGCTCGCCCATGCTGTACTTCGGCTCCTGCTTTTGCTGCGACTGTTCCTGCAGTACCTGCTGCAGCTTTTGGCGCAGCCATTGCTCCCTGCTCTCTAAGAATCGCTGCACCTCGCTTACGCTCATTCCTATGGGAGCAGTAAGAAAGATGTCGCCAGTTTCTTTTATGCGCAGCGTAATATTTTTGACCAGTTTAAACTGAAGCTTTATCTTCAGACCGTGCAAGCTCAGCACGGTCTCGCGGATTATTCTGCTGTTCACAGCTTGTCTACCAGAATATTACGTCCCAGCATACGGTTGAATTCCCAAGCACTTTTACCGTCATGCACATCAAACTGGTTCATTACGGCGTTAATTTCGTCGGCGTAATGCACAACAAAGGCTTCACGCGTAGAGCAGGCTACAGGAGAGCCCTTTTCGTTATCGCCGTGGTGCGACAGCAGAATATGCTGCAGCTGCTCCAAACGAGAGGACGGCAAGCGCAGCTTGGCAGCTGCCTCCTGCACCATCATGCAGCTCATGGTAATGTGTCCGAGCAAACGTCCCTCACTGGTATAAGGGAAGCCGATTTCCGCAGAAATTTCGCGGATTTTGCCGATATCGTGCAGCAGAGCGCCGGCAATAACAAGATCCTTATCCACGCCTTCAATCTGCTCGGCCAAAGCCACTGCCAGACCGGTAACATCCACAGAATGCTGCAGCAGGCCGCCCAAATAAGCATGATGCATGCGCATGCCTGCGGGATTAGTCACAAAGCGCTCATAGGTTGCACCGCTGAAAATAGTTTCCAGCAGCATACGCAGTCCGGGAGTGCGCACTGCCTTGATATAATTGGCAAGCTTAGTTTTATAAGCCTCTACATCAAAATCACCATGCGGCAGCAGATTGCTGATATCATCCTGCGGCAGCAGGTTTTCCAGACGCTGGATTATAACCTGCAGCGTCATATCATTGTTAAATTTATTGATGTCAACGTTACCGCCCATCATAAAGGCAGTAGGGCCCTCCAGCTCGCGCAGCTTGTCTACAAGCATTGCATCAAAGCAGATAAAAGCAATGCGTCCGCTGTTATCCTCCAGCATACCGCGGGCAAATACACCGCCGTTAGAGGAATTACCTACCTTCTGTACTCTTACTAAAACTGCCTGGCATACCTTGATGCCGGCCTTAAAATCTTTAATCATTCTTCTATCACCTGTTTTCTATATATGCTTCAGCAGCAGTGTTTCGCGTGCTACCTGAATTGCCACGTCCCAATGCTTTTCCGTAAAGCGCAGCGATAATCTGTCAGCCAGGTCATCGAGCACTGGCAGCTCCGTCGGCTGATGGCCTGCATCGATAATGTTCAAGCCGCTGAAGACAGCCTGCTGTGCCTCATGATACTTCACATCGCCTGTCACCAGCGTATCGGCGCCCTGCGCCAAAGCCAGCCCAATCAAATCGGCACCGGCACCGCCACAGACGGCAACACGCTTAACCTTGCGTCCTGCATCGCCTACGGTAAGATAATCAGCCTGCAAAGCCTTTTTGACGAAGACTGCAAAATCACGCAGCTTGCTCGGCTGCTCCAGCTCACCTATGCGCCCAAGTCCGCTGACAGTATCCAGCATATCCGCATCCTGCAGGCGCAGTCTTTTGGCAAGCACGCTGTTGACACCGTTAGCAACGCAGTCAAGATTAGTGTGCGCGCTGTAAACAGCAACGCCGTTTTCTGCCAGCTGCAGCAAAAGCTCCTGCTGCCAATCGGCATCAGTCACATTGCCAAGCTTATGAAAAATTGCCGGATGATGCGTAATCAGCATATCAGCCTTTTTCGCTAAAGCCTGCGTCACAGTTTCCTGTGTCATATCCAGCGCCAAAAGCAGCCTGCGTACAGGCTTATTGCGCCTGCCAAGCATCAGACCTACGTTGTCCCAGGACTCTGCCAGCTCCGGCGGTGCCATTTCGTCCAGCAGGTTGATGATATTATTTACTGTCACTACGCTTGCCATTTTGCAGCACCTCCAGTTCTGCCTTCAACGCTTCGATTTCCTTATACTTTTCGCTCGCGCGTGCGCGCTCGCTGCGTCCCATATTCTCCAGCATCTGTCTGCAGGTAGCAAGCTGGCGTTCCATCTGTTTACCCAGCAGCGGATGCTCCTGTGCGAGCAGCAGTGGGCCTACAACGTACTCTGCCGCACTATAAACAGGCGCAGAGCCACGCTTAGCAGCGATAATCTCGTAAAAATGCGGAGCATCATCCACCAGCTCTTCGGCAGCCAGTTGCCAGCCGTGACTGCACAGCCACGCACGCAAGGATGCGGCACCGGCCATCGGCTGCAGCACCAAAAGCTCTGCGCTCTGCGCTATTTCCATATCGTCCTCCAAAATGCTGATAATGGTAGAAGCACCCATGCCGGCAATGGCAATACAATCGGCTTCACCAGGAGCCAACACCTTAAGACCGCTTCCCTGACGCACCTCTACATGCTCATGCTGCCCATACTGCGCTACTGTAGTACGTGCCGCCCGGCAGGGTCCTGCAGCAATATCGCCGGCAATCGCCCGCGCAATTCTTTGCTTTTCCAGCAGCCACACGGGTAAATACGCGTGGTCCGTGCCGATGTCTGCCAGCACGCAGCCCTGCGGCACCAGGTTGGCAATAGTTTCTAATCGTCTATCAATATGCATTGCGTCCCTCCTGAATTTGCTCTAAAATCTTAGTTTTTGAATCGTGACAGCCACAGCCTGTAATATTTTCCGAAGCTGTCCGGAACGTAAATACTCTAACACTTTATTATAACACAAATCAACGAATATAGAAAACAAGTCTGCAAAGTGATGCCTGCTGCCAATGCTATGACAACTACTGAAAAAAAGCAAAAACCCCCGCATTGCTGCGGAGGCCGTGATTGGCATGCAAAGCTCAGTTTTTCAGTTCGTTCTTTACCACAAACATTACCCATTGGGCGATATTCGTGGAATGGTCGGCAATGCGCTCCACATATTTGGCAATCATCAGATAGTCAACATATTGCGGTACGTATTGCGGTTTTTGCTGCATTACAGTGGTCAGATGCTGACGCATTTCGGCAAAGTAATTGTCTACCTCATCATCGGTAGCAATAACCTTATTGGCCAGCTCCAAATCATTTTCGCTGATGGCGCTGATGCTGTCGTACACCATCTGGCGCATAACCTGCAGCATAGCCATAAAATTATCCGGCAGCGGCACAGAATCCTTTTCAATCAGCTTCAAGGTATATTGGCTGATATCACTACAATGGTCCGCAATGCGCTCCATATCGCCCACCAGCTTCAGGCAACTGGCAATCTCACGCCAGTCAGTTGCTACCGGAGTTTGTGTCAGCACCAGCTCCAGGCATTGCTTTTCGATATTGACCTCACTGTTGTCAAAATTATCATCGTCGCTGATTATCTGCTGTGCCAAGGCTGCATCCTTCTGCTCCAGATTGACGATAACCTTATCCAGGGTATCCTCCAGATTTACGCCCATCACGCGCACACTGTTGAGCAGCTGCTTCAGCTCCTCGTTGAATTTGTTACGTGTCATTTTATTGTTCCTTTCTCAACAAATTTAAATTCAAAGTAAGCAGCGATACATGAGAGGCTCCCCTTGGGGGGAGCTGGCGCCCACAGGGCGACTGTGCACTAGTCAACAAATTTTAGACACAAATCATAAAAAAATATACAACAAAAAAT
>ERZ780139.650-NODE-650-length-35658-cov-5.125018_pt1 | contig 35658 bp, 25 predicted proteins | sample MGYA00511476_ERZ780139 | MGnify/ENA primary metagenome ERZ780139 (study PRJEB29588, sample SAMEA2158190) | human gut metagenome | biome: human gut; feature: human-associated habitat; material: faeces | place: Denmark | collected 2008/2010 ... | reverse complement strand
TTGTAACCATAAGGTCGAACGAGTTATCCGCAAACGACGTTTCTTCAAAGCCTTTAATCTGAATTTTTGCCTGCGGATACAATCTCGTTGCGATTTTACCCGTGATTTTGTCGAGTTCCACGCCGTAAAGTTTCGCACCGTCCGCAATCTCTTTCGGCATAAATCCGAAGAAATTGCCCGTTCCCGTCGCCGGCTCTAATATGCGGTTGTTGCCTTTTACACCGAAAAGTTTCAGCGCGTTATATATCCCGTCGATAACCGTTTTGCTTGTGTAATGCGCGTTGAGAACGCTTCCCTTTGCCGCCGCATACTCTTCGTCGTCGAGAACGTCTTTCAGTTCCTTATATTCGCTTTGCCAAGCAAGGTTATGTTCGTCAAAAGCCTGCGCCAAACCGCCCCAACCGACGTATTTTGCAAGCACTTTCTTTTCGTCGTCGGTTGCTTCTTTTTGCGTGTTAATCAACCTATTGACTAACTTTATGGCTTCAATGTTGTTTTTGAAACGCTGTTTCGCGCCGCCGAGTTCGCTCTGCGTAAACCCGATTTCCGTAAGGTCGGTATTGCTTTCTTTTGTGGGTTCGCTTTGCCTCTCGATAGGTTTTATTTCACCGCTTGCGATACTACTTTCACACTCTTCGTCCTCTTCTTCGTCCAAGTCCCGAACAGGCAATGAATCGTCTTTTTCGTCCTTGTAATTCCAAAGGCAATCGGTGTAATAATTGACGTCGAAGCACTCGTCGGTCATTTCCACATCGGAGACTTCTTCCCTTAAACACAGTTCGTCGGCTATTTCTTTTCTGTGGGCAATAACAAAATCTTTATCTGTGCCGAAGTCTTCAAAGAAGGTTATGTAATTACCTTCCGTGCTTTCTTTTATACCCTCTGCAATAATGCCGTTCGCGATTTTTCTTATCTTTCCGCGTTCTTCCGGCGGTTGCTCTTTCCCCGCGATAAGCGATTCGATATACCGTCTGTCAAACGTTATTTCTATCTTTTGCATAGATAGATTTACGTCCTGCACACCCTTTTGCTTTAAGAAGTATTTGATAAAATCTTCGCGATTGTCTTTGAGAAACAAATACTCTCGGCTTGAAATATCTTCCGGCGTTACGGTTAAAACAACGTTTTTGTCATAGGTCGGTCGATACTCGTCCGCACATTTTCGCGTAAACTTATCTGCATACTCTTTTATACGCTCGTCGCACTCTCTCAATCGCGCTTCTTTCGCCTGCCACAACGGACAATACGGAAGTTTGAACGACAGGTTTGGTGAAGAATACGGGTAAATATTGCCTTTACCCACGCTTTTTACTTCGTCGAATTTTATAAGCTCGGCGTTTACTTCTTCGTAGTGCTGCGTATAAAACTGCATGGCTTCGCCAAGGAAATGCGGATAATCGCTGTATTTTTCGCCATAGGTATGCGAAGTGCCGTATTCCACGATTTGCCTTGCGATGATTTTTATAATGTCGTCGTCGCTTTTAGCCGAACTTCTCTCTTCGCGGAATCTAACAAGGGTGTCGTATTCTTCCTTTTCCTCGTCGTTTAAGTAGTTTTCTTCGTCGATAAGGTCTGCGATTTTAACCGCCGCTTGCTCCCATTTCAAGTTCACCGCAACTTCTGTTTCGCCCGTTTCCGTGTTCTTTTTGCTGAAACGAATGCCCTTGCCGTCGTGCATTTCGTCAATTCCGTCCGGACCGCCGCGACCGCCGATTCCGTATTCTTTGCTTAAAAAACGGACGAAATCTTTTTCATACGGATTCTTCAGATATTCGGTATAAATGCGGACCTTTCCTCCGCTCACACCGCTTCCGCCTTTGAGAATTTGTTCCGTCAGCTCTTGTTCCGGCGTTTTCGTTTCAAACGCGTCAAACAAGGATTTTTGCATACTCGGACGGTTGCGCCGCTCGAACATTCGCTTGCCTTTATTTTCAGGCTTTTCCGTTTTTGTGGGCTTTCTGCTCTCTTCGTAGTCGTAATCTTCCGAACCGTAATCACTCTCACCATCGTTTTCTTCCGCTTCGGCTGCGGCAAACGCTTCTTCGATTTCTTCGTCGGTCGGTTCGTCATCCTCGGTTTCCGGCTCGGACTGTTCGTCCGATTCTTTTTCGGCAAACGCGCGCTCGAATTCTTCGCTTTCTTCTTTCGTCGCTTCCACAAGAGTATGTTCTACTCCCGCTTCCGCTCGCGATAAAATCTTGAACGGCTCCGCGTCCGGCTCGACGACTATTACGCTCGTCTTTTCTATGAGTTTTTCCAAGTATGTATCCGCAACGTGATACGGATAACCGCACATCGGCACTCGTTCGGGAAGTCCTACGTTTCTGCCCGTCAGGGTTAATCCGAGAATTTCGGCGGCTTGTTCAGCCTTTTTGCCCATAATCTCGTAAAAGTCTCCCATGCGGTAAGTTACGATACAATCGGGGTTGTCCTTTTGTATCTCTGCATACCGTTGGTAAAACGGCGAAACGGTCGGCGTTTCAACTTTTTCTTCCTGTTTTGCAGGCTGTTCGTCCGCTTTCGGAAGCACGGGTTCGTCCGTAACGTAGTCTTCTTCGGTGTCATCGATTACGGCTACTTCGTTCTTCTTGTTGAAAACCGCGTCATTTATGTCCTGTTGCAGAATTTTCGTTACGCTCTGAATTTCACGAAACAGATCCGCGTTATCTCCCAAGCCGTAGGGATAGCCTTTCAGCGTAATTCCGCGCTCTTTCGGAAAACCGGTTGACGAATACAGCGAATACGCCACGCCCTCTGCGATGAGTCTGTTTCTTATCTCGTCGTTTTCGGTAAGAAAATCGTTCTGTCCGAGATAAGTTACGACTCCCGAAAGCATAATGCGGTAATCCCCGCGGTTGCTGTCCGCTATTTCCGTACCGTTAAGAAGGTCGAGTCCGTCCAAAATCTTTTTCACGGGCTGTGCGGCGCGTCTGTAACGGTTTTCGCCGTGCGTATCGGTTACGTCGAATACGAAATACTTATTTCCGTCGCCGTCGTAATACGGAATACCCTTTCTGCCTTTCGTAACCCGTCTGCCTTGTGCGTTCCACTCTTCAAAAGAAAAGCATACGCTCGCGTTCGGTCGCTCGATTACAATCTGACAGGCATCGTGCAACGGAATATGCGGATTGTTCGCAATAAAACGATAAAACGTTTTGAGTTGTTCTCCGTCCGTCATCATCGCTTGTATCGCACGATTTCTGTCTGTCATTCTTTTAATTTCTGCCATGTTTTTTGCCTCCACATTTCAGTTCACAGCCAAAGACTTTGAAATAAACATCTTTTCGTTCTTGTCTTGAATGAAAGTAGATCGCAAAAAATGCCGCCTTTGCCTTCATTATCCTTACAAGTCTTTTTATCTGCCATTTTTCAAACGGTTCCCAAAAATCCAGTCTCCAAATAAACTCTTTTTTCGTAATTTTTAAGCAATGTGCCATTCTTGCCTTAGAATATCCATGCGAATACATCCATCTAAAAAGTTGACGACGATTTAAGGAGTAACCATTTTTACATCTTTCTTCAACAGTCACATTTTGTTATCCTCCTCTATATTTCATCAAACAAGTCAATGTTGTTTTCCCATTCGTAACCGCTTCCGAATTCGATAAAATCTAACACTTTGCTCGCTCCGAGTTTAATGTATAAATCAAGAAGCATTTCTCTATCTATGTACTCGCCGTCGGCATAGTATTCGTATTCATCTGCGGAATAGCCAAGAGTTTCAAACAACTCAACGCCATCTTTATATCCCTGCTCTTTGGCAAAGATTTCAAATCTATCTCTGTTCAGTTTCATTTCAATTTCCTTGTAAGGTTTCATTTTGTTTTACCCCTCACTACTCCTAGGACACTTTTTTTAAGAAATTCGGGTTTCCCGGGAAAAAAGTTTAAAAAATTTTTAGAGTATTTTTTCTTTAAGCTTGCTTATAATGAGCTTTACTCGTTCCGATAACGTGCTTTCTGCAATTCCCAACTCTTTAGCAACTTCTTTTTGAGATTTGCCTTCAACATAAATCATCTTTATAATTTCTCGCTGCACAGGCTTCAGGGAAGAAATTGCTTGTTTTAATTTCTGATACATTTCTTTTCTTTCTTCTCGAGCAATAAAATTCGCTTCTACATCCAAGCTTTCATCAACCCCGTCAAACCCTTCTTCTTTCAGGGCGTCTAATGAAACGTCACTCATTTTTTGTTGTTTAAATTGGCATTCCTCACAATTGCCTTGACAGCGCTTCCATTGATTGTTAATTCCTTTTTCTCGCTTAATACGGCAACGCCACATTCTCTGTTTTCGCTTCCTTTCAGCACGATCCGAACTTTTGTACGCGCGGTACACTTCTTCGCTGACGATTATTTTTTCGCCTTTGATTACCAAATAGAATTCTTTGTTTTCTGCCATTTTTTGTCCTCCGACTTTGATTTTTTGTTTTATAAAAATCGCTTGTCGGAAGACTTTTCGAGGTTGGTACTAAAATGTAGGGCAAACCTCTTTTCGGCGTTATCGCTCGTTTTGGGCATAAAAAAAGACCGCCGACAAACGATGATTATCCTTTTCGGATAAATCGTTTATCGGCAGCCTCTCATGTAATAGTTCTGGTTAAACTGACCGAGTTACCATTGCGGTTTAGATAGGTTTTATAAAGTCACTGTTTCAGACTGACCTACCATGCCGCATAGCCTTTAATATTCAATTCTTGATTGCAACACTTCGCCTTTCGGCGCATACATATCTATCTGTATATGCCGTCGGCTCTTTTCTTTTGATATCGTTATCGTTCCGCAATGCGGACAGACAAAACGTATCATACCGGTTTCATCCTTCCATGCAATTTCTTGATGGTTACAGTTGAAACACTTAAAAGAGACAGGCTTTGAAATGCCTTCTTTCTGCATAATGTGCTAGTGCAGACATTCTTTACGAATAAGAAACTTCATATTTCCCCCACAAAAACACAAAGCCCCGACTGTATCGTCGAGGCTTTCAATATGGCTATATTCGGCGATAAAATTACATAATATGCATTTATTACGTTGACCCATTGATGCATCACAGCATCTAAAAGCCATTTGGGTTTTATCTAATATAATTATAGCACACATGACTATGTTTGTCAAGTTTTACAATAAGATCCCTACTATGGTATTTTTCCACCCTGATCATTAGCTATTAGAAAACTCAAAGCAGTAATAACTTCGATTTCAATCTTTCAAAATCCACCTGCAAGTGCTCTCATTGAATTATTATTTGTTTTTGTCTATTCCTAATAAAAAACACCCTTCGTTTGAAATCTTTGGCCGAGGACAGCTATTTTGCGTATATTCTTTTGTTTGTCCCAAGAAAACACCTTACTATGACTAAAAGAAAAATCCCACGGATATTGAACCGAAGGATTTCTCACATCATTTGAAAGCGCAATTCTATAAAATCATATTTTTTAATCCCTATGGAAACTGCGCTTTTCGGCAATTCCGTTTTTTCCCATAACCATGGCACGTTTTGCACCTTCCATAGTTTTGGAATCCACTAATTTACCGCCGTTCGTCAAAACTACCTTATACAAAGTTTCTCTCGATTGCCCAGCAATGTTTCCAATACTTACTCCAGCTGCCCCCGCTGAAGGAATCAATGCGTCAATTCGAGCTAAAACAGAAGAATCCTTTATTTCTATCAATCTTGATTTATCAACGTTATATACGGCGGGAAGCGATTCTAAAACAACAGAGAGTTGTTTATCTTCCTCGGCAACAGCAATAGTCTGCTGTTGAGAAGCCATTTCAGTCTTCTTTTCTTTCTTTTTGAAAATATCAAATAATCCCATATTTTATAAAATAAATCTTGTGTTTTTATTGGAGAATTTCACATAAGGCTTGACCTATTCGATGAGCCTCATCTTCTGTATTATCCTTACTTAAAGAAATGCGGATTGTCCCTTTCGCCACACTTTCATCCATATCAAGTGCTGACAACACATGTGAAATCTGAGTATTCACACTATCGCATGCTGCACCTGTGGAAATCATAATCCCTTTAAGATCCAGCCTATGCAATAACAGCTCTCCATCTCGCCCGGGAAAAGATATGCTCATTATTCCGGGCTTTCTTTCTTTATCACAATTCAATACGAAATCAATACCCTTAATTTCTTCTAAGACAATACCTTCAAGTTTTTTTATGTATAAACTATTAGCTTCAATATGGTCGCAATTATTTTTCAACGCAACAGCCATTCCGACAATTGAAGCAATATTTTCAGTTCCAGCACGCTGTCTGAATTCTTGATCTCCTCCATTGATAAGAGGTCTTATGCTTGTTCCTTTTTTTATATAAAGAAAGCCTATTCCCTTGGGACCGTTAAATTTATGAGCAGAGGCTGATAATAAGTCAACTCCTAAGTCTTTAACATCTATTTTTATATGTCCCATAGCCTGAACTGCATCAGTATGAAAAATAGTCCCTTGCTCATGCGCTATAGCACTCAACTCTTTAATTGGCTGAACCGTTCCCAACTCATTGTTTACGAGCATAACAGAAACAAGCTTTATCTTGCCAGATATATGGGTTGCAAGACATCCCGCCGTTACTATACCATCAATGTTTGGCTTTATGTATTCAACATCATATCCGGCTCGCTCAAGCTCTGCGCAACTTCTTAAGATTGCATGATGTTCGATTGCAGAAACAACTATTTTCCCTAAATTCCCATTCTGAGCAATCCCTTTAATTGCCCAATTATCACTTTCGCTGCCTCCCGACGTGAAAAAAATTTCTTCAGGTTCAGCATTTATACACTCTGCGATTGTTTGTCTGGCACTTTTCAATGCTTTTTTGGCTGCGCGTGAAAAAGAATACGGCTGGGAAGAATTGGCATAATCGTCCAATAAATATACTTTCATCGCCTCAAATGCTTCAATATCTAACTTTGTAGTTGCCGCATTATCTGCGTATATCATTTGTTTCATATAGCCTCACTTAAATAACGTACACCCTTCTTCTTTGAATTCTTCTATTTTATCCTGTAGTTCCTCAGTCGTCACTCCTAAATAATCCGCTAAACACTCGATACAATAGAAAGTTGTGGTCTCTTTTGAAATCAGTTTCTTCGTTAATCCCACCTCATCTTTAGAGAGTCCTTCTTTTCCGCAAGAGACACATTTATACATCTTCATCATCCTTATCTAATCTGCAAGCAAAACAAAAGAAATCCAAGTATAAATCGTATAAGGGTGAAGTAGGGAAAGTGGCAGACAATCTCTTAAAAAGAAACTTTACAGCAGAGAAACCATTTGAGAAACTTACAACGGATGTAACAGAGTTTTCGGTATGCAACGAGAAGGTATATCTTTCCCCCGTAATGGATTTATACAACCGAGAAATTATATCTTATTCCATTTCAAAAAGTCCAAACTTTTGGCAAACGAGAGAAATGCTACAAGGCTTATTTGAGAAGCTTCCCAAAGGAGCAAAGCCTTTGCTCCACTCGGATCAGGGTTGGCAATACCAAATGCGAGAGTTTCAGCGTATGCTTGCCGAGCATAATATACAGCAAAGTATGTCAAGAAAAGGCAATTGTTTGGACAACAGTTGTATGGAAAACTTTTTTGGAAGATTGAAAACGGAAATGTTTTACGGGGAAACGTTTCAAAGTACGGATGAATTCATCCGTACTTTGAAAGAATACCCTTGGTACTACAACAACGAGAGAATTTCTCTCAAACTAAAAGGAATGAGCCCTGTACAGTACAGAACTCATTCTCAAATTTAATATTTTTTTGTCTAAACTTTGGGGTTCACTTCATTTTACGGCTCTTTTATGAACATAATTTTTTTCGTGTTCGTCGTAATAGTAATTACCGATGATTTTACCGATATTTATTTCTCTGTTACTTTTAGACGGGAAAACAACGTAATCACCTATTTTCATTTCAACGGCAAATCTGAACAAAGTACCCGCACAATTCGCGACGTTATTTTTTTGACACCGTCGGATAAATCTCTCTGTATTTTTCTTTAAAAGACTCTCTGTTGTTTCCGATCAGGGATAAATCACCGATCTCATGCCGGCCAAGAACAATCCGAACCTCGGTCTTGCGGCGTGTTTTCAGACTAATACTTTGTTCCGCAACCGCCATATACGGATGTATTATGCCGTTTGCGCGCCGCGTCTTAGCCTAAAAACGCGCCACAAGACTTGTAGTCGAGAAGAACCTCTGATAAACTCGCCTTGAAGCCGTCTTTTCTATGCTTTACGGCAAATCCGCCCTCGTAGTATTTGTATACAACTTCTGTCGCCTTCGCCATAAATCATTAGAAAATACGGCTTCAAGGTTGCCCTATATATTAAGTCATCGATACCGCAAATTTTCAGGCGCGCCTTGCGATTAAGGCAAGGCGTTTCCGCGGGTTAGTATACAAATACAAGCCGTGGAAAGAACGAAGAATTAAGCGTAAGGCACGCCTGAAAATCGAGTTTAGCAGGGGTTCTTCTCGACTATCAACCAAAACGTCGCTATTTCTGATGATTTCTGACGAAGGCGACTTTGTTCGTACTTGGCGTACGGGCGAAGGCGAATTCGGCATAAAGCGCGGAAATATCGGCGTTTTGGCGGGGTTCGTATTGTTCTTGACCGGCATCAACCAATTGCAATAACGTTGTCTTCCAGAAACAATCTGTCATCCTGAGTGTGTATTCCCCAAACTTTTTCCTCGCTCATAAAATCCCTCACTTTTTCTTTTTTATCGTAATAACGAAAGCCGTGCCTTTTTGCGGAGCCGACGAAACTTCTATTTTAAGCTCTAAAAGTTCGGCTATTCTCTTCACCGTGGCAAGCCCTAACCCGTTGCCGTGCGTCGTGCGCGATTTTTCCGCGCGGAAATATTTATCGTACATTCTGCGCCTGGTTTCGTCGTCCATGCCGATTCCGCTGTCTTTTATGGTTACCGTCGCTTCTTTGCCGCTTTCCTCGAGCTTCACCTTGACCGTTCCGCCCTCGGGCGTAAATTTAACGGCGTTATCCAGAATATTTATAAATAATTGACTTAAAAGCTCTTCGTTGGAGTTAATGCGACAATCGGGAATATCGACGTCCACGTCTATATTTTTCTTTTCCCATGCCGATTGAAGCACAAGAACGCATTTGCGGAGCGTTTCGGATAAATCGAATTCCGCATACGCGACGTCAAGCCTGTTGTTCGCAAGTCTGTCGAGCATCAGAGTTCCCGCGGTGAGGTCGATGAGCCTGTCCGATTCGGAAACGATTACCGAAAGGTATTCCTTCTCCTCTTCCTTAGTGAGCCGTCCTTTGGCGATAAGTTTCGCAAAACCCCTTATCGAGACGATAGGAGTCTTCAATTCGTGAGAAAAGTCGTTAATGAAATCGTTTTTCGTCTCCTCCGACCGTTTAAGCGCGAGCGCCACCGCCTCTAAGGCGTCCGCCGCCCTTCTGTATTCCCCCGTTATTCCGTCAAGGTATACCTCATAATCTCCCGAAGCGATTTTTTCAACCGCGGCGTAAATATCCTCGAGGTTTTTGCGGCGTTTTTTAAATCTGATATAGAAAAACGTGAAGCATATCGCGAACACGCAGACAAACAGAAACAGCAGAAAAAGCAAGCCGAAGGGCATATGAAATTCTATAGCCCCCGCCTTTACGAGAATAAGACAGAACAAATACCCGAAAAGGCACGCCGCTCCGCATGCGAGAGACGAAAAAATCAATTCGGAATACTCGCCCTTAAACTTTTTAGACATCGACTTTCACCGCCTTATACCCGAGACCTCTTATCGATTTTATTTCGATCGATTTCACTCCGCCGAGTTTTTCTCTGATACGATTGATATGGACGTTTAAGGTGTGGTCGTCCTTCTCCGTCGTACCCCAGATTTCCTCCATGAGTTCGTTTCTCGTGAATATCTTCCCCACCTGCGAAAGGAGCTTGAAAAGAAGCAGAAATTCCTTCTGCGTAAGGTCTACGGGAGTGCCGCCTACGGTTGCCATCATCTTTGAAAAGTCCAGCGATAAGTCGTTAAACCGCAGTTTTTGCTCCGACGGAGACTTGCATCTTCTGAGTAAAGCTTTGATTCTTAAAAGCAATTCTTCCTCGTCTACGGGCTTTGTCATATAGTCGTCCGCGCCGACCATAAACCCGTAATGTTTATCCGACGGAGACTGTTTTGCGGTAACGATTATTATAGGTACGTCCGGGTCGAAACGACGGATTGTTTCCGTAAGGCGGAAGCCGCTGACGTCCGGAAGCATTACGTCCGCAAGGACGAGGTCGGGCTTTTCGGACTCGAACAACCTCACCGCTTCGGACGACGAAAAAGCGGCGATCGGTTTATAACCGCCGTTTTTCAGGACGATCGTCATCAATTTGTTGGCAGGAACGTCGTCTTCGACGACAAGAACCGAAAACATTTTACCCCTCCTCCGGATTCAGCATTCCGAAATAAACTGAGTATATTGTAGCACAAACGGCAAAAAAACAAAAGCGTTTTTGTGAAAAGAAAATTAAATCGATGAAACCTGAATAAAATACCTCGTCAGGCTCGGGTTTTGATTTACTATTATATTTTTTCATGATAAACTCTACCTATTAAAAGATTCGGGGATTGTTTTTATGCTGGAACTTCACGGAATTGTTAAAGAATATTACACGCAGGACGAAACGGTAAAGGCATTGAAAGGCATAGACGTCACGTTCAGAAAAAGCGAGTTCGTTTCCGTTCTCGGTCCTTCGGGCTGCGGAAAAACCACGCTTTTGAACATTATCGGCGGGCTTGACCGCTACACTTCGGGCGATCTCGTCATCAAAGGCAAAAGCACGAAGCTTTATACCGATAAAGACTGGGACGTTTACCGTAATCATTCGATAGGTTTCGTATTTCAGAGCTACAACCTCATCCCTCATCAGACGGTTATAGAAAACGTTGAGCTTGCCCTGACCCTTGCGGGAATCCCCGCGGAAAAGCGGCGCGAACGCGCTAAAAAAGCTCTCGAAAAGGTGGGGCTCGGCAATAAACTCAACGTCCGCCCCAACCAGCTTTCGGGCGGACAGATGCAAAGAGTGGCAATTGCCCGAGCCATCGTCAACGACCCCGAAATTATCCTCGCCGACGAGCCGACGGGCGCGCTCGATTCTAAAACGAGCGTTCAGATAATGGAACTGCTGAAGGAAATTTCCTCGGAAAGGCTTATCGTTATGGTTACGCACAACCCGGAGCTTGCCGAAAGATATTCGTCGAGAATCATTCGTCTTTTAGACGGCGAACTCGTTTCCGACAGTATGCCGGTAACCGAAGAAGAAGCCGCCGCCGAAAGAGCTACGCTTCCGACGTATAACGAAAACACGGACAAAAAACGCGCTAAAAAAACCGAAAAAAGCACAAATAAGAAAAACCCGGAGGCAAATGACGGCAAAAAGCCGAAAACCTCGATGAGTTTTTTCACCGCGCTTAGTTTAAGCTTCAAAAACATGCTTACCAAAAAAGCGAGAACGATCCTCGTTTCCTTTGCGGGAAGCATCGGAATTATAGGCATCGCGCTCGTTCTTTCGCTGTCTAACGGATTTCAGAATTATATCGACGACGTTCAGCGCGACGCGCTTTCCAACTACCCCGTCACGATAATGCGCCAACATGCCGATTACTCTTCGGTAATGAAAGGAATGACGGGAGACGGCAAAAAAGACGATAAAGGCGAAAGATATCCGTCTACGGATAAAATTACGGTAAACGAATCGATAACCGATTTATTTAATCAATTCGTCAAAGACAACAGGGAAAACGACGTCCGGAGCTTTAAAGATTATCTCGACAAAGGCGAATACGACAAGAGCAAAATAACCGCCGTTCAGTATACATACGACGTAAGTTTCACCGTTTACGGCAAAGACGCGGTAACGGGCAAGGACTTTACGAGGTTGAAAAGCCCTATCGAAGCCATGGTCGAAGTTTTCGGAAACGCGACGTCCAACCCGTTCGCAACGACGGAAATTGCCGATTTATACTTCCCGATATGGTCGGAAACGATAAACAGCGAGGAGCTTATCAGAAACCAATACGACCTCATCGACGGAAACTGGATAAACTTCGGGAGCGAAAACGAAGTGCTGCTCGTCGTTAACTCGTACAACGAAATTCCCGATTACGTTTTAACGGCTCTCGGTTTAAGAAAACAATTCACTTTCAACGAGGACGGCTCGCCCGTTGTTCCCGAACCGGATAAAAACGAAAAAACCTACACGACAAAGGACTTCGTAGGGCTTTCTTACACGTTTTTAACAACTCCGTTTACTTACGAAGAACAATCGAACGGTTATTTCAAACAGACAACCGACGAAGCCGCGCTTGAAAAATCGGCAAAAGAAAACGGAAGAACGGTAAAGATTGCGGGGGTTATCCGCCCGAAACAAGGCGCTTCGGCAACGTCGATACAAGGCAGCCTCGCTTACGGTTACGGTTTAACCGAAGCCTTGATGCGGGATATGAAAAACGCGGGCGTAGTTAAAAAACAGCTCGCGGACAAAACTCACAGCGCGTTGGACGGCGCGGTATTTCTTTCGGGAACTTACGAAAACATTCTCAAAAAAGTGGGCTATGCCGACAAGGACAATCCCGCAAGCATAAGTATTTACGCTTCCACGTTCGAAAATAAAGATTACGTCGAGGAGCTTATAAAAACATATAACGCTTCCGCAGACGACGAACAGCAGATTCAATACACCGATTATATCGGCGTAATGCTCTCCTCCGTAACAACCATAATCAACGCCGTGTCATACGTTCTTATCGGATTCGTGTCCGTTTCGCTCATAGTTTCGTCCATAATGATAGGAATAATAACCTATATTTCCGTTCTTGAAAGAATAAAAGAAATAGGCGTTTTAAGGGCTTTGGGAGCCTCGAAACGCGACGTTTCAAGAGTGTTCAACGCCGAAACGCTGATTATCGGCTTCACGGCGGGCGTTATCGGAATAGGCGTAACCGCTCTTTTGGACATACCGATAAGTATTCTGATCCACTCGCTCGCGGGCATTAAAAACGTAGCCGCGCTCCCGTGGCAAGGCGGACTCATCCTCGTCGCGATTTCAATGCTTTTAACGCTTATTGCAGGGCTTATTCCCTCGCGCCTCGCCAGCAAAAAGGACCCCGTAATAGCCCTCCGCTCGGAATAATGTTATTCAAAACGAACCACAATCTTAATAAAATAACGCAAAGCGCATAAGTACAAGGCTATCCCGACGGATAGCCTTTTTGCGCGAATATTTGCATGTTTTATATGCCTGCATTGCGGTTGACACTCGTTTCAGTCTTTTACTCAGACGTTATGCTTTTACTCAGACATAATGTTTTTAATCGAAAGTCTTTTCAGTTTTAAAGAATACATATACATTACAAGCTCGTAAATTATTACGAAAATTACGACAAAAAGAAAAGCTGAAAAGCCGAGAAAATGCAAAATAAAGCGTGTAAGCTTTTTTTAACTTACACGCTTTTCTTGACATTCTTTTAGTTTATGTGATAGTAAATGTATGCGATGTTCTAACAGGGTTAAATAAAGGTGCCATCTGAAGTTTTTGTTAAATAATTACCGTCTCTTCTTATCACATATGTTAATTAAAACATTGTTATTTGTTGTCTGATTTATATTCATCGTCATTTCGCCGCGAATACGCAATTTTTCTATCCTTTTTCGTTGAAAATCCGCCTTTTAAACGAGCGTGTTAACGCCTTTTTCGAGAATGTACGTTTTGCCGTTTATAACAACGGAAGTCTCATTCGGCGATTTTACTTCAAGAGTGTTTATTTCGCCGTTTAAAAACGTCGCCGAAATCAGCAAACCGCCGCGTGAACGCAAATTTTTAAACACGACTCCTCTGCTTCTCCACTCGTCGGGAATGGCAGGAAACAATTCTATACAGCCTTGATGGTCCTGCAAAAGCATTTCGTGAAGAGCGTCGCAAAACCCGAACAGACTCTCGAGTGTGAACGGTCTGTAATGAAACCGGGTATAACCGTAATGCTTATAGTCGCCGTTTAAATGGAATCCGTTTTCGGCTACGAAACATTTACAAAACTGTCCGAGGCGCTCTGCAGCCGCGTTACCCTTTTTCGCCATAGCGTAAATCTGCGCGGACATAGCGAACGAAAAACCTACCCAGCAGCCCGTGCCGAGCGTTTCGAGGTTTAAAATCGTGTTTTCGTAAATTTCCTTATGCCTTTCCGTATCGTAGTTTATAAGATGCAACGGATAAAGGCACATAAGGTGCGAAAAATGTCTGTGCGTTTCGGGAAGATACTGCGTTTTATCGAGCATTACGACGCCGCTGTCGTCTATCGCTATATCGTCGAGTTTTTCGAGTATTCTCTCGTATTTTTCCGCATTTTCGCCAAGCGTTTCCGCATAGCCTTTCAACGTTCTGAAAAGGTAAATAATCAAAGCCAGATCGAAATTAGAGTTCGGTTCGAGATATGATTTTCTCGTATTGTCGAATATTTCGGGCGAAGAAGAAACCGGTAAGTAATATTTGCCGTTTTTCTCTTGCAAAAGTCCGATTATCGCTTGTCCTACTTCCTTAAAAAAGGGATATGCCCTCTCTTTAAGAAAATCTTCGCCGCCTGCGTAAAGGTAATATTCGTCAAAACTCTGCGCAGCCCAGATAGTCATCGTAGGCGACAGCGAATACTGCGCCCAACCGCCCATCGCCTTGCCGTCTAAAGTCGAACAGGACGGAATCAATAACCCTTCCACGCCGAAAAACTCTTTCGCGAACCTCTCGTATGTCGGCTTCAACTTCCACAGATACTCTATGAACGCCTCGCCTTCTTCCACCCTGTTTGCTTTCAGATAAGACTGATAGGAAAGTTCGGTGTTCGTGTCGTGGTGATAATCTCCTTTCCACGGCGGCAAGCAATCGTTATCCGCAGTCCACACACCCTGAAGAGGCATAGGATATCCGCCCTTTTTCGAACAGCATTTGAAAAGATACCAACTCTTTTTATAAGTTTCGTCGATAAGCTTATCCCCTGTTTTCACGGAAGATTTAGCCCAATATTTTCTCCACGTCTTTTTATGTTCGTCAAGAAGTTTGCCGTAGCCTTTTTCGGAGGCTTTCAACAGCAGATTTTTTGCATAATTTATATAATTTTTATCGTCGTCCGTCGTTACGAGCGTATAATAAATTTCATCGCCCGTTTTGTACGTTACTATGCCGAAAGAATAATCGGTACGGGTGTTCTGCTCGTACCATTTAAAGCCGTCATTTTCGAAAAAACGCGCTTCAGGATATCCGAGCGACATTTTGTCCGCATTGTCGCCGATCCCCGAGCCGCCCTCGGGTTTGCCCGAAAGATATGCGGGGACGTGAAGATTTATTTCCGCTTTTTCGTGAAGCTTAATAACGCCAGCGTTCGGTTCATCAAACACAAAAACCTCGGCTATATATCGATTATCGGCATAAATTCGTACAACTGCTTCGTTTAAATCAAGAGAATAGCAAATGTTTTTTATGCTTTTATCAAACCAAAGTTCGATATGCCCCGCGGTGATTTTCGACGGGTAAGGCTTACCCATAAATATATCTTCAAAAAGCCTTTCGCGCTCTTTCCAATCCTCATCTTTACCGCTCATAGAGAGTTTAACGAGGTTTTTAAAGTTAAAGCCTTTTTCGAGCGTGACTTCGTTAGGTCGCAAATCCCACAAATCGGTTCTGTCAACCGTTATTTTCAAAGGATTCGAGCCGTAAACAAGGCTGCCGGTATTTCCGTTACCGAGAGGCAAGCCCTCGTCCCAGTTTTCTGTTTTAATCATTCTTTTATCCATTTTATTTCCATGGGTTTAAGCTCGATAATCGACTTATTGCCCGACTTATCGTAAAATTCCGTTGTCTGTTTTTCGTTACTGTTGTTGACTATCGCATACTTTCCGCTCGATTCGTAGAAGCTACACTCGGTGTTTACGTTGGACGAATAACATACGTTAAGTTCCTTATTTGCAGCCCAACACATAGCTTTATATAAAAGCCTCGAATTTTCAAAGCTATAAGGCAAACCCGTGATATAGAAACTTCTGCCCTTGCCGTATTCGTTGACAGCCATTTTAACTTCGCCGACGTTTACATTGCGTTTGAAACGGTCTGAAAAAGTTATATCGAGAACTTTCGTGCCGTCCAAAGCGTAAATGTTCTTTTTATCTTCGCCGTAATCGAAGTTTTTCATTCCGTCGGTGAGCGGATGAGCGACTTTACTTATATTGTATTTATCGTTCGAAAGCGTGAAGCCGACTTCCTCGTCCACACCTAAAACGTCCGCAAGTTGAAAATATCTTCCGTTGCCTTCGCAAGCCGTAGGTTCGCCGATACCTATAAATCCACCGCCGTTATATACGAATTTTCTTATTGCGGTTTGCAGTTTTTCGTCGAGCCATTCTTTCCCGCCCGAGAATGCCGTATACGCGTCGCCCGCGTTAATAAGTACGTCTATAGATTTATTAACGCCGTTTTTCACGTCGTCAAAAGACAAGAATTCGATATCCACGGGAAGCCCCGAAATCGCCTCTAATATACCTTGATAAGAATAAATCTGCTGATACCAGAGCTCGTGAGCGACCATATGACTCATCCAGCTTCTTTTCTTTCCCCAAGCGTTAAGCAGACCCACTTTAAGGCGGCAATAAGGCTTTTTGTTATCAATCGCGTCGTAAATAGTTCTGAATTCGTCGGCAATTTCCGCAACTCTGTCCACAAACTTCGGAAACTTCGCCGCTAAGCTTAAATATCCGCCGAAGCCCATTCTGTCGATAGGCTTGCGCATTATCGCGCGGCGGGCGGTGAGCCAGTTTTTGTTAAGCTCGGCAACCGCGCCGTCCTCGTTTCCGTCAAAGAAAGTATCGGGGAAGAAATACGGCAAAAATCTGCCTTCGTGGTATTTGACGTGCGGAATTTCGGAAAGCATTCTCACCGTTACGCCGCCGCCGACAGAACCGACCACCGCGTCGAGATTCATATCTTTGAAATGCTCGCCGTAAGGCTCGGAGCCTATCCAGTCGTCGCCTAAAAACATCATCGCTTCTTTGCCGTAACTATGGCAGATATCCACGAGTTCGCCTATCGTTTTGCTTACGAACCTCTCTACGAAGTCCATATATTTAAGAAATTTTTCGGTGGGATTGCGGAAGCAGTTATTGTAATACCCGCTATCCACGAAATCCTCCGCGAAAAGGTGAATTCCGCTCTCCTTTTCAAATTCTTCCATTAAAACGGGGTTAGCCGTCTGCGCATAGCCGAACCACTCAACCTGTCTTTCTTTGCCGAGGTTATTGAAAATGAGCGTAAACTGATACAAAAACGTGGTAAAGCGAACGACGCTCGTTTCGGGATTTTCCTCGCACCACTTTTTCATATGTTCGACAATATATTTCTTAGTGGCGGGGAATGCGGGATCGTAAGTGAGCTGTTTTTCGCAAGTCCATTCGTTCGTAAGGTAGTTATAAATCTGAACGGGGTGCCAGGTCACTCTCGCGAGGAAAGTAACCGTATATTCGTGGAAAGGAATGGCATTTTCAATCGTAACTATGCCGTTAATCGAGTTATAGCCCCACTTTTCGTGTTTGATGCCCGTCGTTCTGTCGTAAACTTCCCAAAGGTCTATATAGGCGTAATCGGGATCGAACTCGTCTTTTAAAAACCCTTTCATTATCTCGATTTCAAGCGTTTCGTTCGTGGCAAGATTACGGTTTGAAAGCAAGAAAATTCTCTGTGCTTCTTCGGGGTGTTTGCGCGCCCATTCGTTATCGCCGCGTACGATGAAATAAGTATTGTAAACCTTTCCGAACTGACCGGGGTTTTCGGGAAGTTTCGTTCCGTCGCAATCGCGAACGGCGTCCGCGCCCCATTTTTCGGCTATTATTTTGGTTCCTTCTACGAAACTTTCGTCCGTAGGAATTGTAAATCTTCCTTTACTCATTACTTTTTCTCCTTTGAAACTGATATAATTTTGCCTTTTCCGAACGGCAAGGCGGACGGATATAAATTATCGAATTCCACCTGCTTTATATACGGTGTCAAAACGTCGATTTTCTCGCCGTTCACAGACACTTTGTCGTAAACGATATTCTCTGCCGTGGCAGAAACGTAAGGGTCGAAAAGTTCGAGATGTTTTTCCTTTATAAACTGCGACTTCGGACCTATCGTCATAAAGAACGAATTCGGATATTTTTTGCGATTAAGAATCGTGTCCACGTTTCTAAAAACAAGATTTTTAACGTTGCTGCCGATTTCGAACGTCGCGAAATTGCCCGTCACGGTATTACCGCTTAAGTAATTCGGCTGTTTATCGACGGGTTCGCTCGTATCCGCAGAAATATTTTCGAACAAAATATTCTCCATTCTGCCAACGCCCACGTCTTTTTCGGGAACGGTTGTATATGCGGGAGTTTGCAGATACATTTTGAAGCACGCCACGCCCGCAACGTTTTTAATTGTAAGATTTTTTACGAAACAGTCCTCTTTTTCGCCGTTTTTATAGGGGTAAATACCCGGTTGAATACGGATGGACTTATGAACGTTGCCGCCCGTCTCGCATTTAACGCCGTCAACGACAAGGTTTTCGATTTTACCGAAATTTATCGACGAATTATCCCAATCGTAAGCGTTTAAGGCGATAAGATCGTCCTCGGTATGACCATAAAGATTTTTTACCGTTCCGTTTTCCGTGCCGCCGTTTATATGCAACCCGTCGGCGTAACACCCGTCGAAACAAATATTTTCCACCGCGAAATTACTTATATTGCCCATCTGAATCGCAAAACCCGCGGTGTGACGGAATGTGAGATTTTTAAGGGTAAGGTTTTTTACGTTGCTGAACAGAAAGCACGTCGAAACGCCGACCATTGAATTTTTTTCGTCAAAGCAACCGCTTTCGCCGTAACCGAGCCTTTCGTCGTTCTCCTCGCCCCAGATTCCGCCCGTTATCGAAATATTTTCATCCTTTACGGCAGTCTTCGGTATCGGCTTATCCGACCCGTCGATAACGTTTTCGTTCCTTAAAAGCAGAGATTTAACGCCCTTTATGAGAATGATTTCGGCGTTTTCATCGGCGATAATTTCTCTGTTTTGCGGAACTACAAGCGATTTATCGACGTAATATTTCCCTGCGGGAATGGTTATATCTTCGTAATTTTTCAAAGCAAATGAAAAAGCTTCGCTCCATATTTTGCCGTTCTTATAAGGCGTAACGGCAAGATATTCAAGCTCGGAAAGATTGATTTTTGTCATATTTTCTCTTTTTAATTTCAATTTTTAATCGCCCAGTCGGGTAAATCTTTGATGTGAACCCAAAAGTTTGGACAAAAAAATTAATTAATTTATTTGGATAGTTCTTAGGCGGAAATTGTGGAAAATATTTTCTCATCGTCGCCTTATAACTTAATCCGTTTTCGCGCATATCTATTATAACAGATATCTTGAATTCTGGCGAGTATTTTGTGTTGAAATTTTTACTCCTTGACATAAAAAATGCACCTCCATAAGTTTGTCTAACTTCTGGGGTGCATTTCACTTACCCGACGGGGCGGCTTTAAGTTTTAATTTTTATGCCCAAAGCACAGCAACGCCGTTTACATAGTGCCATGCGCCAGAAACATTGTTTTCACTGTAAAAATACACCGTTCCCGTGAGAAGCTGATCGTCTTGAAGCGAAGGATTACCAGACGCTCCTTTTACAAAAAATCTTACAACTGCTTTTGCAGAAGAATCTCCCGAACCGAATTGGCTTACGTTAGAAGAGAACTCATTGCTTACAATAACAGTCTCAAGATTTACGCAATCGCGGAAGTTGTTGTTCCCATATCTTGTTCCATATGGTCTTTGCGTCTCCCCATAATTCAAAGCTTTTACGCCGACCATGGATAAATATTTTAATTGAGTACATCCCCAGAATGCATTTCCGTCCAAATCCGTTACGCTTGCAGGTAAAACAACCTTCGTTATATTTGTATTATCCTTAAACGCCTCGAATTTAACGTAACTTACAGGCTTACTTTCATATTCGCTAAGTACGTAAACTTCTTTGCTTGTTCCCGTATAACCCGAAACATAATAGCAATCTTGCTCTTCGTCTAAAACGTAAAGCACGCCTTCGGTCTGAATTTTTCCGCATGCGGAACACTTTCCGTCAACGAAATCATGAGCGTTTGCACCGTGAACTATGTTTCCGTTTACATCGAAATTCCATTCGACGCACTTGGACGCGTCGCCCTTATAGTACACGTCGCCGGACAACAAGTTGTTTATGTCGCCACCGTATTCTATGGATATCGAGCTTTCAGATTTTGCTCCGTCCACGTAAATATTCGGGTTTGTAACAGCGTTTTCGCCGTGAAGCTTAAACTGCTGAGCCTGAACCTCAAACATCTTTCCGACGATTATTGTTTCGAGATTGATACAATTGAGGAAGTTGTTGTTTGCGTTCCAATCGTTCAAGGTTTCGACCCCTGTCATCGAAATGTATTTAAGGTTATAACAGTTAAGGAATACTCCGCATTTAAGCTCCGTTACGCTTGCGGGAAGAATTACTTTTGTAATAGTCGCGTTACCGGCGAACGCTTCAGCATTCAAATATTTTACGGCTTTTTCGCCGTGTTCGCCGTCGTCGAATTTATCGAGTACGATAACTTCCGTTAAAGAGCTTTCGCAACCCGCGACATAATACGACTTACTTACTTCATCATATCCGTACACCACGCCCGCCGTATTATATGCGCCGCAGATCGTGCATTTTCCGTCTACGAAATTGTGTTCGCCCGAGCCGCGGAGAAGATTGCCGTTTTCGTCGAAATCCCATCCGTCGCATCTGCTGTTATCGCCCTTGTAGAATACTCTGTCGGACAAAAGATTATTATTGCCGGAATCGGTAGTTCTGTCTATCGTGAGCGTGAAAGCAGATTTATTTGCCGCGGTCGTATAGATTTTCACTACGTTTGAAACGCTGTCGTCATGGAACATTCTCGCTTCGACTTTGAACGTGCTGCCTACGATTATAGTCGAAAGTTTAACGCAGCCTTCGAAGTTTCTCCAGGTGAAATCGTTATCAGGATAAGTTTCACTGCTACGTTTACCTGCGTTCTTCAATTCACCGAGCGTAGTTTTTTTCAGTTCGGCAACGCCTCTCATATCGACGTACTCGAGGTTCGAACAGAAGAGGAACGCACAACCGTCAAGCTCGGTTACGGTTTCGGGCAGAACAACTTTCTTTATCTTCTCGTTGCTCTGGAAAGCGCCGAATTTCACGAACGTTACGTCATGTTCTCCGTTTATTCCGTCGTCATACTTCGAACGCACGTTAACGTCAGAGGAAGAACCTGCGTAGCCTGAAACATAATAAGTTTTGCTTACGCTGTCGAATCTGTATTTTACGCCGTAATCGTTGACCGCATAGCACTTTCTGCATACGCCGTTTTTATTGTAATCGTGTTTGCCGTTCGAAACGAAATTGCCGTTTTCGTCGTAATACCAGGTGAAGCATTTCGTCGAATCCTGAACGTAAGTGAATACGTCGCCGGATAAAAGATTGTTGTTTGCTCCGGAACTCGAACCTATCGGATATTCGCCCGTAGCTATATCTACGACGCTGCCGTTGACGTAAATATCCGTATTTCCGCCTTCGTCCGCAGGAGTATTCTGCCATTTCATCCAGTTTCTGCCGGCATTATAATATCCGTTGCCGACGATTACCGTGGTAAGGTTATAACAGTCTCTGAAGTTATCGTGATAATATTCTATTACTTTCGCGGTATAACCTTTATTTTTATCCTCTTCGGTCAGATTTTCTTCACTGCCGATTCTGACGAAATTTCCGTCCTTATCGCAGATGACGAGACGGTCGATTGAGGGAAGATATGTTATACCTTCCATAGAAACGAATTCAAGATCGGTACAACCGTCGAATGTAAGCCCTCTGAGCGGCGAAGATACTTTTTCGCCGTTTTTGTTTATATTGTTATACTCGCCGCGAACGTCCTTAAACTCGGTTATGCTTGCGGGAATAACGATCTTTCTTATGATATCGTTACCCGTAAACGCGCTTACGCCGAAATATTTAACGGGGTGATTGCCGTTTTTGCCGTCGTTATACTCGGCGAGAATATAAACCTCTTCCGAATCGAAGCCCGCGTCCGTTCCGCCGACATAGTAGCACTCGTTTGCCTCATCGTAAACGTACAGAATCTTTTCGGTTATGATTTTGCCGCAAACTTCGCACGCGCCGTTTTTAATACTATGAGGAGCGAGAACTCCGTCCTGCTCGTATTCCTTTCCGCAATCCGCGCAAGCGTATTTGACTTTTCCCGCCGTAACGCAGGTGTATGCTTCGATTACGGTTTCCTTGTAGTTATGCGAGAAAGCCGCTCTTTCGGGAAGAGAGTCGAAGAAATCGAAATTGTTTTTTGCAACCGCTCTTACGGCAAAAACAACCGTTTCGCCGTACTTCAAACCGTCCGTATATGCGTGAACGTCGAAAGTGGTTCCGTCAACGTCTGTCCACTCGCCGCCGTTTACCGCAACCTGATAACCGCTCGCGTTTTCAACCGCGCCCCATTTAAGCGTTGCGCAATTTTCAACCGACGATTTTGTGGAATCAAGCATTTTCGAGCTGTCGCTTACAACTTTTACGGCTATTTCCGCTCTTAAATCTCCGCAGGAAGCAACCACGACGTAATTTCCCGTCTTGTCGGACGAAATCGTTACCGATTTGCCGTTTTTAACGAGCTTTATCGCCGCGTCGTCGCAAGAAAAAGTAATTTCATCGTCGGAAACTTCGCCGTTTTTGATCACCTCGGCATTAACCGTTCTTTCGCCGCCCTTGACAAAACCGATTTCGGTTGCGCCGAGACGGATATACTCCTCGGATTTTATTACGCTGATTTTAACGTTTACGAAAGTTTTTCCGTCGGAAACCTTTATGAACGCGATTCCGTCCGAAAGGGCTGTAACAACGCCGTCCGCCGTAACGGTCGCTACGTTTTCGTCCGTAGACCCATAAGCAAACGTACCTTCCGAAGTCGCTTCGATTTTATACGTTTCGCCGACGTAAAGAGTTTTGGTTTTATCCTTGACGGATATCAAGCCTTTGTCTGCGGCGTCAGAGCCGCTTTCCGAGGTTGTTTCCGATGTCGATTCGCTCTGACTTACGTCCGAAGAACCGCTGTCGCCGCCGTCCGTACATGACACCGCCGCAAACACGAACGCCATGATGAAAACCAGCAATAAACACAATATCGATCTTCTCTTAATTATCGATGTTCTCATAATTCACCCCGCCATTCAGTTATTTACCGTAATCGCGACCGAAGCCGAAACTCCTTTGCATGTCGCGGTGAGCGTGTAAGTTCCCGTTCCGCCGATATAAATTCTCACGGTGTTTCCGTCTACGGTAAGTTCCGCGCCGCCCGTAACAGTCCAATCTACGACCGCATGATATTTTTCGCCGTTTTTATAAATCGCCGCGGTGAATTCCTTGTTGAAAGGAGCTTTTGCCGTTATCGCGCTTTCGCCGTCGATAACTACCGTCCACTCGGTTTTAACCACCGTAACCTTGCAGATTTTGCTTTTTCCTTCCGCGGAAACGGTTATATACGCCGTGCCTGAAGCTTTCGCCGTTACGGTTCCGTCTGCCGCAACCGTCGCAACGGAATTATCCGAGCTTTCGAATGTCAGGGTTTTGTTTCCGTAAGAAGCGTGCAAAACTTTGCTTTCGCCGACGTCGAGTTTCAAGTCCGTTGCGGATAAAACGATGTTGTATTTGATTTCCGCGTTCTTGTCTCCGCTTTCGATGAGCGAGGACTCGGAAGCAGTTCCGTCCGAACCGCCGCCATCCGAATTATCCGCGCAACCCGCGAACGAAAAGCACGCGGCGAAAATCACGGTTATAACGATTAATAATAATGTTATCCTTTTCATCATTCACTTTCCCTCATTGCGTTATATTTTTGTCTGCCATACTCGACAAGCGCTTTGGTCTCTTCGAGTTCGTCGCCGCTTAAGTATGACTGATAGAATCTGAGTTCGTTGTCCTTGAGCAGATAATATTCTCTGAACACTCTTTCGGCATATGCGTCCATCTTGTCTCCGCCCGTCATTTCTATCGCGTAGGTCGCCTTTTCGAGGTAACTCTGATAGTTTTTAAGCATAGATCTCGTCCAGAGGTTGGTTCTCGAGAGCGTGTAGTAAATGCCGAGGCACTCGTTGTTTTCAACGGTATACAATCTCTCGTAGTTTTCCATAACCGTCGAGAAATATTCGCTTACGCCTTCCGCGCCCGCGCCGTAATAATGCTCGATGAATTCGTCGATTAAATCCTGCGTGTCATAATAAGGATTCCAGGCAAGTCTGCTTCTTACGTATACTCTCATCGAGGACATGGGCGAAATTCCGTTCTGACAGCATGCCTGTTCGAAATAATAAGTCATGCCGAGCTTGGAATAAAATCTGAACGAGTCGCCTTCGTGAGACCAGTTGTTGAAATGAAGTTTGTACGACTGGAAGTTTGTTCCGTAAGCGTACATCATAAGATGATCGGTGATAGCCGCCCAGCCTTCGAGATATTCGGTATAAGGCTTATTAGTTTCACAAGCGTTATCGCCGAACGGATGAGTGTAGCAAGCGCCGATAGGCGTATACATAACTCCCACCGAAACCTGTCCGCTTCTCGGAACGGATTCCCGATTTACGGGAACATATTTGCCGTTTTCGAGTTTTACGGGCGGTTTAGTGTAAGCATAATAGAAAAGACCGACAATCGTAAGTTTTTTCGTGATGCCTTTAGATTTAAGGTGAGCTTCGATTTTTTCGGCAACGATATTCAGAAACCTCGAATATACGCCCGCCGCGCCGCCGTAAATCTTTTCGTTTTTCTGGCAATCGTCGCAATCGCACGAACCGGTGGAATCCTCTCCGCCGACCATGAGATACTGCCCTACCGCATTGTCTACGTATTTGGAAATAAGGCTTTCGGCAACTACTTCCGCGGATTTCGGATTGGAATAGCAAAGCTGTCCGTTTTTCCAGAGGTCTTTATAAAGCGACTGCGAAGCGAGATGACCCGTCGTGTGGCACCAAAGCCCGTTGTAAAGATTGCCGTCTAAGTTATATCCGCCGTTTTTGGAAGCGTAGATATACATTCTGAGGGCTTCTTTCGTCTTTTCTTTTCCGCTCATTTCGCCGTCCTCGGCGGTTACCGTGCCGAGCGCGGGGCGATATTTATAATCGAAATTCTTAAGCTTAAGCTCGTTATAATAATCATAATCGATATCGTCGTAAGCGTAAGCTCTGTAACCTATCTGATAGTACAGGAATCTGTACACCGAGAAAAGCGTTCCGTATTCCGCCGCGCCCGCGATATAAACGTTGCCGTTACGGGTATATACCGAAACGCCGTTGTCGCCAAGCTCGGCATAGTCGGGTTCTAAGCCCGCAGAGACGAGAAGCGAAGTGCTTCCGACGGAAATATAATGCCCGCCTTCTTCAATCTCTTCATCCGTGATAACGGGAAGTTCACAACCCGTAGACTCGTTTAAAAAGTATACAAGCTCTTCTGCCGCGTACTTCTCCGTTCTCGTCGCATTTTTGCCGATAATCACCTTATACGCCGACTTCTTGTCTTTAATGAGCGTAATATCCGTGTCCGGGAAAGCGACCGCTTCGCCGCCGACCGTCTCAACCGACGTCGTTACGTCTGCGGATAACGGAGCTACGGCTTCGTTTGATTTAAACGGGGAAATCAGGCTGCCGCATCCGACCGCGAAAAGCATCGCGAAAAGAACGAGGACGGCTGTTAGCGACGTTAAAATCTTTCTCATCTTGTTTCCCTCCTTATCTTGCGGTAACGGTGAATTCCGCTACCGTGTAATTTTGATATTCGTCGTAAACGACGTATCTTATCGTATATTTGCCTGCCGTTTTAAAGGTGTAAGAACCGTTCTTCACGAGTTCTTTAATGTTGTTTCCGTAAAGGACGTAAACATAAGATAAGAGTTTTTCGTTCACGGTGTCGTTGTCCGAATATTCCGCTTCCGGAAGCGTAAGAGTCGTTCCGACTTTCACGCTCGCAGGGAGTTTGCCCACCTTGATTTCCGGCGCGACTATATCGTAGCAATATACGGTCGTCATAATCGCGTCTGCGCTGCCCGCCTGATATTCTATTCTGTATCTGCCGTATTTCTCGGTTACGAAAGAATATTGCTTATCCGCCGAACCCGTGAGAATAACTTTTTTGTCGGGGGCTGTAACTTTGAAGGTAACGGGAACGGAAGACCCGAACAAATCGTAAGCCGTTACGACGTCTGTCGTTACGGCGTCGCCCGCATAGGAAACAAGAACGGAGCTGTAATCGGGGCTGGTTAAATACTCTATGGTATTGTTGAGCTGTCTCGACGTAATTCTTCTCGCGCCTATCTTGAAGAGAGTGATTTGCGACTCGTCGGCAACGCTGTAAAGCTCTACGCCTATATACGCCTTGCCGCTGTCGAAACCTTCGAACTTTCTTCCGTCCGCATAACTTTTGATTTCGTAAATAACTTCTCCGCTCTGACCTAAAATCGCCTTTTTGTTCGCGTTATATTCGGCGTGATACAAATCGCCGAACTTTTTAACGGGGATTTCGATTTTCTGATCTGCTCTTTTGGCATCGGTAAGTATTATCTTCGCCGAGCCGTAATTTTTCACAACGTCCTTAAGTTCGATTGCGAGCGCGCTTTCGGGAAGAGCCGTATCAAAATAAAGCGACGCGTTTTTCCCGCTTTCAACCGTTTTAACGATGTATTCCATGTCTCCCGAAGCCGTAGCCGCAGCCATATTTTCAAGAGATAAATGATTTTCGACGAAAATATCATTTTCGGATTTAACTTCGATCTGCGCGGTGTACTCAGCCTTATTTTCGCCGTTCGCGCTTACGTATTTAACTTCAAACGTGCCGACCTCGGAAGCGACCGCTTCCATTTCTTTTCCGACTTTAACGTTGTTGAAGTAAATTTCCACGGGAAGATAAATCTTCTCGTCTCCGCTATACAAAATTCCGTCCGCCGTGGGGAATTTTATCGTACTGCCGATTGCAACCGAACGAGGAAGGGAGGGAGTATTCAAAATCGGAGCTTCCGAATCGGTAACGGTTATCGTTTTATTAAACGGAATCTTTCTGCCGACAAGGTCGGACAAAACGACGTTTACGTTATATTCGCCCGATTTTTCGGGAAGGAAGGAATAACCGCCTTTTGCTTCGGAAAGAGCTATTTCGGTTTCACCTGAAACAACTTTCGTCGTTACCGAAACGTCGCCTATGCCGCCGCTCATTGCGCCGTTATAAACGAAAACGCGCGTTCCCGTATACGCATTCGAAACGGTTTTATCGTCGAACGTATAAGATAACGCTCTCTCGTCGTCCGTAACGTTGACCGTTATGCTCTTTTTCCCTGTTTCGGCTTCTCTTTTCGCAACGTATTCGATTTTATATTCGCCCGCCGCCGCGGTTTTGAACATTCCGCCCGTAACCGGAAGAATGTACCCGTCGGGAGCATAAACGAAAACGTCTACGTCCGTAAGAATCTCGTCGCCGTAAGTCGCTTCGCACGGAAATACCGGATAAGCCTCGCCGACAAGTCCTTCCGGCAAATATCTCGGATCGTATTCGCCGTAATCGATTTCTATTTCTATTTTCGGCGAAGATGTCTTTGCCGAAACGACAGAAAACGAGAAAGCGACAACGCTTACGAGCGACAATGCTAAAATCGTAAAGAGTTTGTTTAGCTTGTTCACCATTTTTGTAACCTCACTTTTATATTTTCAGAGATTTAGTTGTCTGACGGGCGGGGAAGCCGCCCGAAATTACCATTTTTAAGGCGCGATAACGCCGCACGAAATTACCTTTTTTCAGCCTTTTATACCGCCCATCGTTACGTTGCCCATTATCTTGTCTCTGAAAATTATGAACACGATAAGTATGGGTATGCACGCCATAAAGCATGCCGCGAGTTTTCGGGGCGTTGTAAGGCTTTGTCTTACGCCGTTGATCACAAGGTCTATCTGGTCGGTTGACGACTGTATTCTGAACAGACCGTAAGAAAGCGTGGGCTTATTCGGCATAAATATCATCGGAACGTAGTAATCGTTCCAATATTCGATAAACAAAAGAACGAAAACCGCCGAAACCGTTGAGCCGACAAGCGGAAGCATCACTTCGAGAAATACGCGGAGATGCGAAGCTCCGTCAATCTGCGCCGCCTCGGCATACGTCCAGGAAATACTCTTGAACGCCGCGTAAAATACGAGGAAATATATGCCCGTGAATTTGCATTTCATAATGAAAACGCCAAAAAAGCTGTCTTTTAAGTGCAACGCGTCGGCAAACTTAACCTCGGACGCAAGCGAACCGATGATAGGGATAAGCATTACGACGACAGCCACGCCGTAAAAGAATTTTTTCAGCTTAAAATCGTATTTCGCTATGGCATACGCCATTATGATTTCGGAAGCCATCGTGAACACGGTAAGCCCCACGGCGTAAATAAGCGAATTGAGAAACATTTCCATTACCAACGCGTCGCGGACGTTGCCGTTTTCCATAACGGGCGCGCGGAACATTCTGAACGCTATCGGATAGTTATCGAATCGCCAACCCCAAATCTGATTGTTGTTACGGTCGAGCTTGAAGCGCGGAAGCCCGAACAGATTGTTCTGATAATCTCTCGCCGCTTTGAATGAGTTTAAAAGCCCGAAGCCGAGAACGAAAATCATCGACAAAACGTAGAGGGAAACGATAACGTACAGGACGATCTGAAAAACGTCCATTTTATGTTTAATTTTTGAGGTTCTGTATATTCGTCTCTTCATAATCAATCCTCGCTCGGTCCGTATTTCTCAAGCAAATGCTTTGAGATAAGCGTTATAGGCGCAACGATGAGCGTAAACATTACGCCGCCCGCCGCCGCAAACGTATAATCGTTTTTCGGATCTTTTGAATCGCTTACTTTTACGAAGAAGTTATATCCTAAAGTATCATACGGTTTCTGCCCCGTTCCCGACGCTCCGTAAAAGGAATAGAAATGACCGTAGTTTGTGAAAAAACCCGCAATGGCAACGATTATATACGTAACCACCGTAGGGAATATGGACGGCAGAACTATGTACCAAAATTCTTTGAGCGACGACATGTTTTCGAGTTCGCCGTATTCGAGAATATCCTTGGATATGCCGCACATTGCCGACAGATAAATAACGAGACCTCCCGCAAAGTTCATCCACATTCCGAAAATGAGAACGGCATAAAAGCTTGAAGAATCGTATTGCGTAACCTTGAAATCGGGAAAAATCGACGGCAAACCGTCGTATAAAAGCACTCTTACGCAGATAACGAACACAAGGCTCGAAAGTATGTTCGGCATGAAGAGCATTATCTTATAAAAGCCCGAAAGGGGAACTTTTTTGAATACGACGTAAGCCACGAGGATCTGCAAAGGCATACCTATAAGAAGCCCCGTCAAAAACTGTATCGTCGAGTTTTTGACCGCAAGTTTCAAATCTCCCGTTACGAAAATCGCCTGTATTACCCTGTCGAAGTTCTCAAACAATGCAAACTTCGCCCTTTCTCCCTCGTATTTCGTAAACGCGAGGGCTATCGAGTTGATATTGACCCCGACGTAAAACACAAGGAACTGCAAAACGGGAAAAAGCATAAAAAAGAACAAAAAGAGGCTCTGCCCCGCTTTTTTGTTGCGGGGCTTCGGCGCATTATTTCGGCGTTCGCCGCCGAAGATTTTGATTTTCAATCCGTAAAAGAACCATCTTATGCGGCTCATTACGGACATTTTGCTTTCTTTCATCTGTTTATGTTAAATCTTGAAGTAATCTTTAAACGACGCTTTGAAGTCGTTGAAGCAATCGTCTACCGTTTTTCCTTTATTGGACTCGTATCTGAAGTAAGAGAACGGATCGTAAAGCTTACCCGTCGCGGTGTTTACGACGAACGCGAACGCGTTGTTGCTTTCATCGAAGAGAGATTCGTTTGCTCTGCGCTTTGCCGCAAGAGGAAGGTTGCTCGTAAGGCGCGCGCCTTCTGCGATATACTTGGAAATGCTCTGAACGTACTTGGTGTAACCCTGCGCTTCTTCCGCGGTAGGAGTATACTTGAACGATCTGAAGCAGCCCGTGTTCTTGGTGAATTTTACAAGCTGTTCTCTCTGCTGAACGAACTTGATGAAGTCTTTGGCAACTTCAACCTGAACGTCGTAGTTAGCGTTTTTATTTTTAGCGGAAATACAGATATAGTTGTCCGCGCCTCTGCCGACGATAACTCTCTTATTTTTTCCGATATTCGTCTGATCCGCTATCCCTTCAACGCCCGTAAAGTTCGGGACGGGCATGAATCTGTAATCGTGCTGACCGTAAGCGTAGTTGTCGAATCCTTCGTCGTAAAGGTTGCTGAACGTCGAACGAGCTTCGCTCTCCCAGTAGCTCTGTTCCATAAACATCGCGATGGGCTTACCGTCGGGAGTGCTTGTGATGTATTCTTCCTGCGCGGCGAGGTGATCGTTTCCGCTTTCCGCTTTCTCGGAATAGAATCCTGTATCTTTAGTTATATCGTAGAACGCCTTTATAGCCGCTTTTCTTCCTTCCTGCTCGGAAAGTTTCTGATAGTTGTCTTCGGTGATCTCTCCGAGCTTACTGTCTATACCCTTAAACGTATAGTTGAGCATGAAGTTTTTATATCCTTCATAGTTAGCCCAGATCTGCGTGTATACGCCCGAACGCTGATATTCGTGAGAAGCGTCCCAGGTGAACGGAGTAACGCCGTCGTTTACCATGTAGTTCATAAGGTTTACGAACTCGTTCCAGGTTGCGGGAAGTCCGTCGTCGGCAGTTCCCTTTTCGCCGTCGGGACCCGCAGCGCATCTGCCTGCGTCGATATCCGCCTGAGTTCCGCCTATCTTGCCGTCCGCAAGATAATAATATCCTTTTTTGTTGAAAAGCTCCGCGTCGTAAGTGATACCGGGAACGGAAATCCAGAACGGAACCGCATAATATTTGCCCGTGCCGTTATAATCGAAGCATTCCGCATAGCCGTCAAGCATGGTATCCTTTATGGACTGAGTTGCGTCGTTACCCGTTTCGGAAGCTATATTGCCGTCTGCGTCGAGATATTTCTCGTTTACGGTGTCGGTGATATCAGCAAGGTAATTGCCGCCCGCGTATTTCGTGTAGTTACCCTGATCGAGGAAGTAAAGCACGTTTTCGCTCGTAAGCATCGAAGTTTCGAGCGTACCGGGTTTAAGTTTCTCTTTTTCTTTATAAGGCACTATCGTTACGCCCTTTTTGCCTTCTTCATACGATTTGTTTTTTACGTATTCGGTGAAATCCTTTGCCATTTCGTCGAAATACACCGTGCCGAGACCTGCGTTGAATACAGCCACGTTGAGCGTAGTCTTCGTCGCAAGTTCCTCGCTCGTAGGCTGCTTCGTAGATTCGCTCGACGGATTCTGAGCGGAGTTTCCGCCGCCGCCGCAAGACACAGCCATCGTCAAAGTTGCGGCGACAGCAAGCGCGCCCGCCGTCAGTTTTCTGAATAGTTTCATCATATTTTTTTGTTCCTTGTTTATTTTTTAATCCGCAATAATTGCGAATCGTTTTACCTTTTAAGAGATTTTCTCTGCGGAACGCAGAGAAAAGGGGTATACCCCTTGTTCCGACGCCTCGGCAAATATTCTCTCGCCTCGCCTATCGTCGGTATTATTTTATCATCTCGCATATCGGCATTCAATCGCTTATTTATCGTAACCCGTTGTTTTTTTATTATTTTTTATCGGACGGTTGACAAAATGCCGAAGCTTGGTTATAATTGATTCATGGATATATCGTATTACATAAATAATATGAGTGCGGAAAAAGTTAAAAAACTTATTCCCAAACTCCCTGCCGACGAGATAAACACTTTTTTGTGGAAAGAAGACTCGGTAATTCACCGCCACAGCGACTGGGAATTCACCGCAACTGCCGACGGAACGGGCGTAAACCTCGTCAACGGCGAAGCGTTTTATTCTACCCCCGGCGTATTTCTGCTCCTCGGACCTAACCACGTGCATAAACAGACTTCCGACCTTCCCATAAGGCGAAGAGACGTTTGCGTTTCGCTCGAAAAGATGCAAGAACTTGCAGGTCTTTTAAGCCCGAACCTTTATGAACAGCTTTCGGAACAAACCAAACCCATTCAGATAAAACTATCGATGGAATCGTTCAACGAACTGCACGACAGGCTCAATAAAGCCGAATGTCTCGACAAAAAGGAGAGCTGGAACGCTATTTTAACGTCAATCGTCATGTATCTTCTCGGCGTTTACGTCGAAAATACTTCGGAAAAATTCGTTCCGAAAGACATTCTCAATTTTTTGCAAAAAATTCAGGATCCGACGATTTTTTCGATGCGCGTAAACGATATCATCGAGCTGAGTTCGTACTCGCATTCGCATTTTATCAAACTGTTTAAAAAATACGTCGGCAAGACGATCATCGAATACGTCGCCGATTTAAGGCTTTCGTATGCCGCGAAACTCCTCTCCACCACAGATATGTCGGTGATAACCGTTTCGTCGAGCGTCGGTTACGACAATTCATCGTTTTTTGCTCAGAAATTTAAAAACAAATTCAAGATATCGCCCGCGGAATACCGCAATTCATTCCGTCAGACAGAGTGATTTCGGGCATTTTGTCTTTTATCCGCCGTGAAACCGCAGCCTCGGTTTCACGGCGGCGTTTTTTTATTTTATTACCAACTTTATATTATTGCCGTTTTTTTCTTTTGAAAGTATCATACGACCCTCTGTGTCCACATGGTATTTTACGCCGCCGTCCGCGGCAACTTCTATCGTTACGACGTTTTCTTCCCGCTTCCAACAGTCGGAAATTTTCCCGCCGTTTACCTTCGTTCCGCCTTTTGCAAACGTAAGCCTTTCGGAAACGGTCGGCTTTATCGTAACCTCTTCGGTATCTTCGTCGAGTTTAATTCCGAGAACGTAAGAATAGAGCCATTCTACGCAAGAACCGAGGCTGTAATGGTTAAAAGAGTTCATTTCGGGGTCTTCGAAGCCGTCCTCTTTGGTGTAGCCGTTCCAGCGTTCCCACACAGTCGTCGCCCCGTTTTCAAGCATGTAACCCCAGGACGGATATTCTTTTTTTGCGATGAGTTCATATGCAAGGTCGGTTTCGCCGATATCGCAAAGAGTGGGCAGAATAAATCTTATTCCTATAAAGCCCGTAGTCAGACAGCCTTTTTCCCTCAATATTTCGGGTAAACGTTTTTTTATTTCGTCGGCGGTCAGAAACCCGACCGAATAAGCAAGAGCGTACGCAGTCTCGGTATCGCTCTCGATTATTCCGTGTTTATAATATCGTTTTAAAAACGCGGTCTTCGCCTGCTCGTATACTCTGCCGTACTTCTTCCGTCTCTCCTCGTCTCCGACGAATTTACACATTTTTGAAAGAAGCAGAGACGAATACCCGAAAAAGCATTGATTTATAACGTTTTTATCCGTTTTATTGTCTACCGAAAGCCAATCGCCGAATTCGTTTCGTATGTTCACGAGATAATTTTCGCTGTTTTTTATGTAATAGTTCACCCACGTTTCAGCCGCGTCGATATTTTCTCTTACTACTTCCTTATCTCTGTAATGCAGATAATGGAAATACGGAATTACCGAAACGCAGTCCGCCCAACCGGGAACGCCTGCCGTAGTCGGCGAGACGGGAACGTAGAAAGGGGCGAAAGAGGGAATTTTCCCGTCGGGAAGAATGTCTGTACGGACAAGTTTCAGATAGTTCCTGAAAAACTTTTCGCAATCCGCGTTAAACATCGCGGAATTGCAGAACACTTCGGCGTCGCCTCCCCATCCGACTCTCTCGTCTCTTTGCGGACAATCTGTCGGAATGCTTATAAAATTACTCTTCTGCCCGTTTTTCGCCATTGCGTAAACGCCGTTTATAACCTCGTCCGAACACGCGAAGTCGCCGTAGTAATCTATATCCTGCGTAATTAAAAGCCCTTTAAGTCCGAAAATCTTTGCCGTTCTGCTCTTCCTTATCTCGGCGTATCTGAAACCGTGATAAGTAAATTTCGGGTCGAAAAGATATTTATCGCCCGACAATATAAGCTCGTCGGTACATTTCGCCCGACGTAAGTTTGCGGTATAAAGCGAGCCGTCGGAGTTTAATACTTCGGCGTATTTTACGACGATTTTATCGCCCTCGTTTCCCGCGGCTTCAAACATTATATTGCCTGCGAAGTTTTTACCGAAATCGTATCTTATAATCTCGTCGCTTTCGTATATCGCTTTCGGCAAAACAATCTCTTTCACCCTCGCCGCCTCGTAGGAATATTCACTCATTGCCACCGAAAAATCGGCTTTAATCGCCTTATAGCGAGACTTTTCGATATTTTTCAATCTCCTCGCGTCGATTGTTTCGCCGTCGAAAAAATCTGCGGAAACAACTTCGGAAACAGTTGTAAACCAATTTTCGTCCGTCTCGATTATCTCTTCTTCGCCGTCCTTATAGCAAAGTTTAAGACGGGCGAAAAGTCTCAGTTCGTCGCCGTAAACGTTGGTTTTGGTGCAACAGCCGAGTTTACCTTTATACCAGCCGTTGGCAACGGTAACTTCTATCGTATTGCTTTTTGCAAGGAAGTCCGTAATATCGTAAACGCAAAGATTGACGTACTTATTGTAATTCGTCCACCCCGGCATAAATAAATCGGGGATTTCCCTGCCGTTTATTTTTGCCGAAAAAATACCCGTCGCGGTTATCGCTATCTCGGCATGTCCGAGTTCTTTTTTTAGCCCGAATTCTCTTATAAACGACGGAAGACCGCCGTTTTCCGCTTCTTTGCTTTGTTTAATCCACATTGTCTCTCAGTTTTCCTTTATTTCTGAACGCTCATTACGCCGTAAGGGATTCCGCTCATTTCCGTGAGCCGATAATCGAGTATTTCGTCATAATCGAACCCCTCTCCCATACTTGTTTTCGCAAATGCTTTCAATATATTATTCACATTAAGATTATACACTGCGGAAAACACGATTTAAATCGTTTTTTTATTTTTTTACGCCATTTATTGCTTATCGAGACAGCCGCGATCGCGACGAAAAGGAAGAAAATCAAGGTACTATCGGTACAATAAATTTCAGTAAAGAGGAGATTTTAAAAATGCCGAAAGAATTCCGCCCGTTATTTCGCACGGGCAAAGTAAATGCGAGAGTAAGAAAAAAAGGTAACGGATATGAGGTGAGATGTCAGGTAGACGGCGAAAGAATTTCCGTCTACGGAAAACTTTTATACGAAGCGAAAGCAAAATTCATCGTAAAGCTTGCAGAACTGCGCTCGCCGAGCCGCCCTCGCAAACGGAATAGCGTTTTGCTCGACAAAAAATTATATTTTTTTGGCAAAACGCGTCACTCCCGGACAGTTGAAAAGAAATTTTTCAACGTTTCGGGAGGAAGAAAAACTCTCAAAGTTTCTGAAAGTTGTAAAAAGTTACACAAAAATCGAAGAGTTGACGCCCGAAATTCTCAACAGTTTCATTGAAAAAATTTATATCGGCGAAACCGAGAAATACGACGGCAGAAAAATGCA
>ERZ780139.642-NODE-642-length-35851-cov-143.479076_pt1 | contig 35851 bp, 29 predicted proteins | sample MGYA00511476_ERZ780139 | MGnify/ENA primary metagenome ERZ780139 (study PRJEB29588, sample SAMEA2158190) | human gut metagenome | biome: human gut; feature: human-associated habitat; material: faeces | place: Denmark | collected 2008/2010 ... | reverse complement strand
TGGCTAAAGGCTTGGAAAAGGGGCGTGAGGAAGGTATGGAAAAAGAAAAGATATCTACAGCTCGCCGTCTTCTGTCAATGGGCCTTTCTGAAGAGCAAGTATCAACAGCCACTGAACTTCCGCTTGAGGAAATCCATAAATTGAGGAAATAAGTCTGAATCAGGTTGAACTTTCTTGAAAACAATATAAAAATGAGGAAAGAATATGAAGACTATAGCCGATTACTTGGAGTCGCAACTTCAAGGAGAACTATACAAACTTTGGTCAGAAAGAACACTCAATGAAGAAAAAGTAGAAAGCGAGGACAGGTCGTAATAGTCGGCAGGGATAGGTCTTAATAGACGACAGGAATTGGTCATAATAGATGACCGGGATGGTTCTTAATAGACGACTTTGCAAGGGGGAAAGTAAAGGAAAATGAGGAACAAATGTCCTGCATTTTATACAAGTAATCGGCTCCGTATTTATACCTTGCGTCATTCAAAAAAAGTGGAAATGACACACGTAAGCGGCTCCGCGATGAAGGGTGATGAAGGGTTAAATTTGACCTTTCTCTCTCGAATCCCCTGTGTTTATCGGCATTCCGGGCGAAAGGATGAAGGGTATTTTGCGCATTCTATTATTTATAAATGCGGATGCTATTTTTCTAACTGCTTATGTTATTTTTCTAACTACTGATGCGATAAAATTGCCTGCTTGTAGCACAATTGTGCCCTGCAATGAGCACAATTGTGCCTTTCAAAGAGCAGTTACACAGAAGGGGAAGTAATATTTGCCAACTGTTTAGGCACTGATACTTATCCGAACTGTATAATATTTGAAGAAACGAAAAAAGAGGAGATATGTGTCTCCTCTTTTTTGAATCCATCATACTGTCTTATATCTGCCAGTATAAATTCGATTTCTTTTCTTCTTTGTCTATGTCGTCATCGGTCCATAGATTGACGTCGTGGGGTTTGGATTGGAATTCAAAGTCTCCTGGTTCCTGGTCAATGCCCATATTTGTGTTCTTTTCAGGTGAGGCAGCCAGCATCGTAGCTGTAGCACAATGACATATAGTGACAGCGGGGCTTATGTATGTTTGCTTTTTCATTTGATGATTACTTTTTTATTATTGATAATGTAGATTCCTTTGCTCAGGTGCAGTTCGCTCATAGAAGAAGCGGTTGCAATCAGGTTGCCTTGCAGGCTGTAAACCTTCACACCCTTGTTGCCGAATGATATTGTTGCGTCTTCAATACCCGTAGTCTCACCATCGGTAAAATCTAAAGAGAGAGTCTTTGCTCCTGCGTTACCTTCTGGCAATACCAAGTAGGCACGGAAAGCGTTGGTGTGAGCTTTAGCACCGCCTTTCTTGAATGTGTTGTCGGTTGTAAGACCATATTTACCTTCCATGTAGCCTGGGGTATAGGTTCCTATGAATGTAGTGCCAAGGTCTTCTGTTTTGGCAACTCCTTTGTTGGTGAAGGTGAACTTGGTGTCTTCTGTTTTGTAGTTGGCGATGAATGGAACATTAGCATCAACATAATCTGTATTCTCAAATGTAACGACCGACTTGTTCTCTGCGTTATTCTCTTTGATTTCCTTAAAGGTAGCGATGCTTTCAGCCTTCATGTCCTTCTTGTTTACCCAGAAAGGCAGACACATAGTGTTGTAGCCAGATTTTACAGTGCGATTTAGAGTGACATTTGTTGCCTGGAAGCCTTCGTTGGCCATGAATGACTTGGATTCGTCGAGTACGAGATTGGCGCAAGTTCCGCCTTTCACCACATTTTCTGCATCATCGTTAGCTTCATCAGCATACACGAGAATATTTTTGTGGTCGCCTCGCATAGCGTTAATATCTTCAGCCTTAACGACGAAACCTCGTATGTCAATATTGGTTGGATTGTCGGAAATTTTGGATGCCAAAGTGGCAAAGTCGTTGTATTCTACCGTTTTCCAATCGCCGTCAGCATTCTGGCATGTTCCCTTCAGCCAAGTACCCGATGGCTTGATAACTCCCTTAAGCGTTTTTTCTGTTATTGTTGTTAATAGTATATTGTCATTTACTTTCGGTGAATCCTCTATCTGGATATTGTCAAGGTAAATGGTCTGCTCTCCATCAACAGCGTCTGTGGTAGGGAAAATAGTTATTTCTGTTGGATTGCCTTCTACCCCATTGGTAGAAAAGTCGAAATAGAGTTTTTGCCATGCTCCATTTCCATCGTACCAAGCAGCCACTTTCTTTATGACGTCATTACATTTTATTTCAATCCTTACATTGCTGTTCTTGTCCTTCTTTATCATTAGGGACATACGCTTGCTTTCGAAAGAAGAAGTGCTGAGACTCATTGCGGCAGAACCATGTTCCCACTCATTAGTGGAAATAGTAAATTTAAGGCACTTGTCAGATGGGTTAACGTCATCCTTTGCAGGATTATCTGCTACTACTTGATTACAACGATCCCAGAAACCGCCTTTGTCACCTACGTTGCAATTCTCACCATTCCAAAGAGTGGTTTGTGCGAATGTTGCTGCTGATACCATGATGGCGACACATAGAGTAAATACTTTTTTCATTTTTGAATCTTTTAGTTTTATAGGTTTATTATATAAGAAGAGAAATGTCGGTTTTAGCATTTCTCGAACTCTTAGCTTTTTAGTTCTTTTGTAACTATAATGCAAATGTACGATATTGTAGAAAAGTGTACGACCAAAAATCGTTCTCTCTTTGAAAGATATGTTTCATGCAGTCATTTCATCCTATTTTGAAATGATATTTACTGAACTTAATCTTTGTATGTACGGAAGTTATAGAAGATAAAGAAGTTAAGATGTATAGAAGTGTATCGCGCGTACCTTATTATATATACTCTTTTACTTTTTCAGCTTCCGTATATGAGGTAACTAAAGTATATTTATACGGTATATTTATTCCACAATTGCAAAAAATCGGTCTTCTAACAGGAAAATAGAATCCACCTAACTGGGAAATAAAAATTTCCCAACTGGGAAAAATTTTTTTCATAGTTAAGTCTTGTCCTGTAACGAATATTTATACATAAGGAAAACTACGGTTCTCGCTCTTTCCGACATGGAAGAAGGTAAAAAGTCATCTGGTCTTGTAGCGACAATAGATAAGTCCTTTTTGTCTTCAAAGATGACTGCGTGCAGGAATCATTTTCCTCAAAAAAGAGTTCCAAAGATGAGAAAAATGTTTCTTGTAACATATTTAGCATGTAATGAACGAATATTGCGTGGCAGAATAAGATATGTTTGATAAATTTGCAATCGAAAATACCAATAACGCATTTAAAAACAAAACCCAATAACAAAGTAATGAGAACAATCAGAAAAACTGTGTTGAGCATGATGCTCCTGTTGGCTGGTATGACAGCCTCAGCCCAGGAAACTCAATTCCTGAGTAACAACCATTGCCTCTATCGTATTCACCAGAGTGAGAAATATCTCCTGATACCTGTTCAGGAGAGTGCCGAACTGAGTCATGTCAAGGTGATAGCCAACAACCAGCAGTTGAAGACTTTCAATGTCCGCCTTGCCAATACGCACGTAGATTATTACGTGCCTCTCGACTTGGAGGCTTACAAGAGCCAGAAGGGACTGATGCTCGATATTCATGTCGACGGACAGGCTCGTAACGATGGCGGTATTGCCAACTTCGGATGCTGGAAGGGAATGAAGTTCTCCGACAGCTTCGACATGAAGAATCGCGAGAAGTTCCGTCCCCTTTATCATCATACTCCTGCCTATGGCTGGATGAACGATCCTAATGGTATGTTCTATAAGGACGGTGTGTGGCACCTCTATTTCCAGTACAATCCTTATGGGTCGCAGTGGGAAAATATGACATGGGGACATTCTACCTCTACCGATTTGGTAAATTGGAAGTTTGAGGGTGAAGCTATCGAGCCAGATGTGATAGGTACGATATTCAGCGGCTCTGCTGTTGTCGACAAGAAGAATACCGCTGGCCTCGGCGAGGGTGCTGTCGTAGCTCTCTATACCTCGGCTGGTGAGAACCAGACCCAGAGCATGGCCTACAGTACTGACAACGGAAAGACCTTCACCAAGTATGAGGGCAACCCTATCATCACAAGCAACGTGCCCGACTTCCGCGATCCTCACATGTTCTGGAATGAGGATATCAAGAAGTGGAACATGATTCTTGCTGCCGGTCAGCAGATGAACATCTATTCTTCTGACAACCTGAAAGACTGGACTTACGAGAGCTCTTTCGGTGCAGAGTACGGCAATCATGGCGGTGTGTGGGAATGCCCAGACCTGATGAAATTGAAGGTTCGCGGCACCGACAAGGAGAAGTGGATGCTTCTCTGCAACATCAATCCTGGTGGTCCTTTCGGCGGTTCTGCCACACAATACTTCATTGGTGAGTTCGACGGACACAAGTTTACTTGCGAGAGTAAGCCCGAGGTCACCAAGTGGATGGACTATGGCAAGGATCATTATGCCACCGTCACTTTCGACAATGCTCCCGACGGACGCCGTGTGGCAATGGCATGGATGAGCAACTGGCAGTACGCCAATCAGGTTCCTACCCAGCAGTACCGTTCTGCCAATTCTATAGCCCGCGATTTAGGACTCTTCGAGTACAAGGGTGAGACCTATTGCAGTGTGACTCCTTCTCCCGAGATGACAGCTGCACGCAGCAAGAAGACATCAAAGGCTCTCTCAGAGGCTTGCGAGGCTGTGGTCAATGTGAAGGGCAATGCCACTATCACCCTGAGCAACGACAAGGGCGAGAAGGTGGTGATGACCTATAATGCCAAGGCTGAGACCTTCGAGATGGACCGTACAAAGAGCGGCAAGACCGACTTCAGCAACGAGTTTGCTGCTGTCACTAAGGCTCCTACCTATGGAAAGATCAGCCAGTTCAGAATCTTTATCGACAAGAGCAGCGTCGAGGTCTTGGATGCTGAGGGCAAGATGGCGATGACCAACCTCGTGTTCCCAAGCAAACCCTATAATAAGATTGTTGTGAAAGGAAAGAGAAAGGGTAAGTATCAAGTTTACAAACTTGGAAAATAACAGCTAATATTCACTTCAAAAAAAATAACTAACAAGATATGAATAAGTCTATGAAATTGACCCTTATCCCTGTGATGCTTTGTTTCTTCGCAATGGGATTTGTGGATTTGGTGGGTATAGCCTCCAACTATGTGAAAGAAGACCTCAACCTGAATGATGCTACAGCCAACCTGTTCCCATCATTGGTTTTCTTCTGGTTCCTGATTTTCTCTGTGCCCACGGGCATGTTGATGAATAAGATAGGTCGCAAGAAGACCGTGCTGCTCTCACTCTTGGTGACAGTCATCTCTCTTCTTCTGCCTTTGTTTGGCGAAACCTTCGGCATCATGCTTGTATCGTTCTCCCTCTTGGGTATCGGTAATGCGCTGATGCAGACATCGCTCAATCCATTGGTTTCTGCCGTCACATCCGGCAAGAACCTGGCTTCTACGCTTACCTTCGGACAGTTTGTCAAGGCCATCGCTTCCTTTATGGCTCCATATATTGCCATGTGGGGTGCAGTGGCAAGCATTCCTGAGTTTGGATTGGGCTGGCGTGTGCTCTTCCCCATCTATATGATCATCGGTGTGTGCGCAACGCTGTTCCTGGCAGGAACTCCTATTGAGGAGGAGAAGACCGAGGGCAAGGCCTCTGGCTTTGTTGACTGCTTGGCTCTCTTGGGCAAGCCTATTGTGCTGCTTTCCTTCATCGGCATCATGTGTCATGTAGGTATCGACGTGGGCACCAACACCACCGCTCCAAAGATTCTGATGGAGCGTTTGGGCTGGACACTCAACGAGGCTGCCTTTGCCACATCGCTCTACTTCATCTTCCGTACCATCGGATGTTTCACAGGCACCGTCTTCCTTCGTATGATGAAGCCCCGTGTGTTCTTCACCATCAGCATCGTGATGATGGCGCTGAGTATGGCAGGCCTTTTCTTTGGCGAGAGCAAGATGATGCTCTATATTGCCATTGCCCTCGTGGGTTACGGCAACTCCAATGTGTTCTCCATCATCTTCTCGCAGGCTCTTCTCTCTGTACCCGAGAAGAAGAACGAGGTGAGCGGTCTGATGATCATGGGCTTGTTTGGCGGTACGGTATTCCCACTCATTATGGGTGTTGCCAGCGATGCCATCGGGCAGATCGGTGCCGTATTGGTGATGGCAGTGGGCGTGCTCTATCTGTTCTCTTATATTAATAAGGTGAAGATGTAAACTTCTGAACTTGCAAAACTTGAATTAAAAAACAAAGATTATGAAAATAGAAGATTTGGATAAGAAATATTGTGTAGGTTTAGGCGAGATTCTTTTCGATGTTCTGCCTACAGGTTCTCAGTTGGGTGGCGCTCCTGCCAATTTCGCCTATCATGCCGGTCAGCATGGCTTGCATTCTGTAGCAGTCAGTGCCGTAGGCAGCGACTTGCTGGGCGACGAGGCTCTCAGATTGTTGGACGATAAGCACCTCAAGTACGTGATGCCACGTGTGGACTTCCCTACAGGAACCGTACAGGTAGAGCTCGATGCAGAGGGTGTTCCTACTTATGACATCAAGGAAGGTGTGGCATGGGACAACATCCCCTTCACCGACGACATCAAGGAGGTGGCTGCCAATGCCGGAGCTGTATGCTGGGGCTCTTTGGCTCAGCGCAACGAGGTAAGCCGCAAGTCTATCTATCAGTTCCTCGACCATACTCCCGAGGACTGCCTGAAGGTTTTCGACATCAACCTGCGTCAGAACTTCTATACCAAGGAGGTGATCTGTGAGAGTTTGAAGCGTTGCAATGTGTTGAAGATCAACGATGAGGAATTGATAACCATCGGCCGTCTCTTCGGTTATCCCGGTCTTGACATCGAGAACAAGTGCTGGCTCATCCTCGGTAAGTACAATCTCGACATGCTCGTGCTCACTTGTGGTGTGAACGGCAGCTATGTCTTTGCTCCAGGCTTCAAGTCGTTCCAGGAAACTCCAAAGGTAGAGGTTGCCGATACGGTTGGAGCAGGCGATAGCTTTACAGGTACTTTCTGTGCCAGCATTCTGAAGGGCAAGAGCATTGTCGAGGCTCACAAGCTGGCAGTAGAGGTAAGTGCATACGTGTGCACCCAGCATGGTGCCATGCCTGTGCTTCCTGAGAAATATACGAAGTAAGTTTCGTTTTTAGTATTTGGTAGTTGATATTTTGATAAAGGACTTCGCTTTACCTGGTCTGTGATGACCAAGGGCGGCGAAGTCCTTTTTGTGTGTCTTCGCTATTAAAAGATATTAATTTTTATTTGTCTTATTTGTGGGTTTTCATTTTTGTTTATATTTTTGCATATTGCTACTGTGTAAACAAAAACGATACAAAAATGAAAACCAGAAAGAAGCACATTATATTATATGTAGTCCTTTTGTTGCTCGTCTTGGTGTCCTGTTCCGATAGGCGCACAGTGATAGGTGTGTCTCAATGTAGCGACGACATTTGGCGCCAGAAGGTGAACCGCGAAATCAAGATTGGACAGTATCAGTATAAGAATGTGGACGTGGTCTTTGCCTCTGCCGACAACAATGGGCAGCGTCAGGCCCGGCAGATAGACAGTTTGGTGAAAACCAAGGTCGACCTCTTGGTGGTGGCTCCCAGTGATGTCAAGACTGTTGCGCCAGCAATAGAGCGTGCCTATCGTGCCGGTATTCCCGTCATTCTTTACGACCGCATGATAGAGTCTACCCACTATACTGCCTATATCGGAACCGACAATGTGACGATAGGCAAGGAGGTGGCTGATTATCTGGCACACCAACTGCAGGGCAGGGGAACGGTTGTTGAGATAACGGGCGAGCGTGGCTCCACACCTGTTGCCGACCGTCATCGCGGATTTATGCAGGGCATGAAAGCCTTTCCGCAGATACAGGTGGTGACGTTGGAAGGCGACTGGAACCTGGCTGGTGCCAAGAAGTTGATGCGTCAGTATATGGATGAAGGCAAGCCTGTTGATGCAGTCTTCGGACATAATGATGCCGAGGCTTGGGGTGCGCAGCAGGCAGCCAAGGAGAAGAACTGCGATAAGCAGATGCTCTTTGTGGGTATCGACGGACTGCCTGGTGAGAACCAGGGAGTAGATCTTGTGGACAAGGGCGTGATGACAGCCTCGTATATCTATCCTACCAAGGGCGAGGCCATCGTTCCCTTAGCGATGAACATTCTGCAGGGCAAGCCCTACAAGCGCATGAACTATTTTCAGTCGGCACTTGTCACAGCCGAGAATGCCAAGTTGATAGACATGCAGTATAAAGAGATAGAAGGCCAGACGGTCAACTTGAATGCCATCTATTCGAGCATTAATGACTATATGAAGATGTACCGATGGCAGAAGATTATCAGCATCTTGGCTGTTGCTGTGGTTGTGCTGCTACTCATCATGATATTCTATCGTCGTAAAGTGCGTCGGGAAAAAGAGAAACTCAACAAGCAGCGCAAGCAGATGGCAGACGAAAAGATAGCCTTCTTTACCAATGTCAGTCATCAGCTCCGCACTCCGCTGACCTTGGTGTCAGGACCGTTGAACCGGCTGATGCAGGCGGACAATTATACCGAGGAGCAGAAGATGCTGCTGCAGGTGGTGTCGCGCAACGTGGGACAGTTGGAAACCTTGACCGCCGATGTACTCAACTTCAAGGATCAGGTAGATGCGATGAACCAGGCTACGGCAGATGAGGCTTCCGAGAAGGAACTCTCTCAGCATGTGCTTCGCGACAGTCGCCATCAGATGTTGCTGCAGCAAGATGTGGAGGAACTGTCCACCATTCTTGTCGTAGACGACAATGAGGATATCCGCAGCTATCTGCGTGTGCTCCTTGCCGGTCAGTACTATGTCATCGAGGCTTCGGATGGACAGAATGGTCTGCGCTTGGCTAAGGAGAGTGTGCCCGACCTGATCGTCAGCGATGTGATGATGCCTGTGATGGACGGACTCACCTTCTGTTCGAAGATCAAGGAGGATGAGGTGACCAGTCATATTCCTGTCATTCTGCTTACCGCCCGCAGCGATGAGTCGCAGCGCATAGAGGGTTATGAGCATGGTGCTGACGCCTATATCACCAAGCCTTTCAACGACCATCTGCTCCTGGTACGCATATCCAACCTTCTGCAGGCTCGCCGGCAGAAAAAGAATGATGAGGCCAAGCAGATGCTTTCGGCAGAAGACATACAGACTGATGAACCAGGAGAGCGTATGTTCTTGGAGCGGTTCAAGAAGGCTGCCAAGTCGCATATCGGTGACGCCAACCTTCGTATGGACGACTTGGGCTCAGAACTGAGTCTTAGCAAGGTGCAGATGTACCGCAAGGTGAAGGCGCTTACCGGCAAGAGTCCTGCCGAGGTGCTCAGAGAGATGCGTATGCAAAAAGCCTATTCGCTCCTGAAGCAAACCGACAAGACCATCAGTGAGGTGGCTGCCGAGGTGGGCTTTGCCATTCCTGGTTACTTCTCAGCTTGTTTCAAGAAGCAGTTCGGCATCAACCCGACAGAGTTGAGAGACTGACATAGAGAAGTTAGGGGGAAGTTAAAGAAGTTATCACTCCCTTCGGTCGTTCGGGAAGTTAAGGGACAATAGTCTTTTGGGATAAGATACATGAACAGACATATCTTTGACTTTCGTCAAAAAAAGGCATGCTATATCTTTGACTTTTGTCAAAAAACGATTGATTATATCTTTGCTTTTTAGCATTTTTAGCATCTAAAGCATTGATTATCACGTAAAAATAGTTATCTTTGCAGCGGTATAGTCATAAAAGATAAAAGTAATCAATCAAAGTTGGCAAAAATGGAAGACAAGAAATACTTTAGCAGACAGATAGATGAATCATTAATGGCGTGGAAAAACTGCACACGCCACAAGCCTCTTTTACTCCGAGGAGCCAGACAGGTAGGCAAATCTTCTTCCGTTCGCCACTTGGCGAAACAGTTTGACTATTTTGTTGAAATCAACTTTGAACGCAAGCCTGCATACCTTGAGATATTCAAAGGCGATCGAGATGCAAAGCATATTGTAGAGATGATTAAGTCGATAACAGGTGAACCTATTGTTCCAGGAAAGACTTTGCTTTTTTTCGATGAGATTCAGATGTGCCAGGAAGCCATTTCTTCTTTGCGCTTTTTCTGGGAAGACATGCCTGGGCTGCATGTGATAGCTGCAGGTTCTCTCTTAGAGTTTGCACTCAGCGAAATCCCTACTTTCGGTGTAGGTAGAATCCATTCCATGTTTATGTATCCCATGTCATTCGATGAATTTCTGAATGCTCTTGGCATGTTTTCATTACAGAAATATAAGCGAGAAGCTTCTCCAGAGAAACCTTTATTATCCGCTTTGCATGAACAGTTGGTTTCCTTGTTCCGTACCTATTTGATGGTAGGCGGAATGCCGGAATCTGTAAGTACATGGGTTGATACCCATAGTTACGTGGAATGTCAGGCTGTGCAAAAGGAAATCGCATATACTTACGAGGTGGATTTTGCAAAATATAAGAAACGTGCCAATACCACTCTGTTGCGTCAGACCTTACATAGTGCCGCACACCAGATAGGAGGCAAGTTTGTATATAGTCAGGTGTCTCGTGATTTCAGGTCGTACCAAATAAAGGAAGCTCTGAGTTTGCTCACGCTTGCCGGATTGCTCGTCCCAGTATGCAATACGGCTGCCAACGGATTTCCTTTAGGTGCAGAGGCTGATGAAAATTGCGTAAAATACCTATTCTTAGACAGTGGATTGTTGCTTGCCATCTTGGGTATGGATTTCGGCAATATCACCTCCATATCAGAAGATATATTGATAGGCAATGCAGCTGACCTTGTCAACAAAGGGCACATCACGGAGATGGTGGCAGGATTGGAAATCATCAAGAACCAACAACCTGATAATGTTCCTTCTCTTTATTTCTGGATGCGTGAGGCCAGAGGAGCCTTGGCAGAAGTCGATTACATTCTGGCAAAGGATATGAAAATCTTACCCATCGAGGTCAAAGCTGAAGTAAAAGGAGGCATGAAGAGTCTTTATTCTTTTGTCGAAGCGAAAGGCATCACGCATGCTGTTCGTACTTCGCTCGAAAATTTTGGACGATTCACAAAGGGGGATTGCGTCATAGATATTTATCCTTTATATGCTCTCCGGAATCTTGTTGGAACTTGAAAGAATTGTTTCCTACCATTATTCCAACTTGTGCTGATTATTCTAACACCCTGTAAAACAAAAGTCATATAAATGAACGAAATACTATAAAAATTGTTGCATGTAACATAATTGCCATGTGATGAACGAATTTTTCTCTGTTGTTAATAAGAGATTTGCTATCTTTGCTGCCAGAAATTTGAATAAAAACAATAAATAGAATTACTATTAACAAAACCTTTATTTACATGGAGAAAATGAAAACTCTCTTGATGAGCATATGCTTGTTGCTCGTCAGTGCGGTATCATTCGCCCAGGTCGAAGAGGCAAGTGGAAATGTTACCGACAACAGTGGAGAACCAGTTATTGGTGCCACTGTCACCGTAGTGGGGGGACAAGGAAATGCAGGTACTGTTACTGATATTGATGGTAACTTTACGGTGCAGGTTCAGTCCGGTTCTAAACTTTCTATCTCTTTTATGGGGTATAAGACTCAGGTGGTGAAGGCTGCCAAGGGTCTGCGCATCGTTCTCGAAGAAGATGCCAAGTTGCTCAACGAGGTAGTTGTTACTGGTTATACCACTCAGCGCAAGGCCGACCTGACAGGTGCCATCTCGGTAGTCAGCGTTGACGAGATAGCCAAGCAGAACGAGAACAACCCTATCAAGGCTCTTCAGGGCCGCGTTCCTGGTATGAATATTACAGCTGACGGTTCTCCTTCAGGAACTGCCACCGTACGTATTCGTGGTATCGGTACGCTGAACAACAATGATCCTCTTTATATTGTTGATGGTGTGCCAACCAAGTCTGGTATGCACGAACTCAATGGTAATGACATCGAGAGCATTCAGGTGCTCAAGGATGCTGCTTCGGCTTCTATCTATGGTAGCCGTGCTGCCAATGGTGTCATCATCATCACTACCAAGAAGGGTAAGGAGGGCAAGGTGAAGGTCGACTTCGATGGTTCTATCTCGATTTCTACTTACGCTCATAAGATGGATGTCCTCAATGCAAAGGAGTTTGGTCAGGTGATGTGGCGTGCCTATATGAACGATGGTATGGATCCTAACACCAATGGTCTGGGCTACAGCTACGACTGGAGCTATAACGAGCAGGGCAACCCTGTGCTCAACGGCATCAGTATGAAGAAGTATCTCGACGATGCGGGTACAACACCTGCTGCTGATACTGATTGGTTTGATGAGACAACTCGCACAGGTGTAGTACAGCAGTATAACGTATCTGTTAGTAAGGGTTCAGACAAGGGTAGCAGCTTCTTCTCTTTGGGTTACTACAAGAACTTGGGAATTATCAAACATTCTGATTTCAACCGCTTCTCAGCTCGTATGAATACAGAGTACAAACTCTTGAAGAATAATTGTCTTACTGTAGGCGAGCACTTCACCGTCAACCGTACTTCTGAGGTTGCAGCTCCTGGTGGCTTCTTGCAGAATGTGTTGCAGTTCAATCCATCTCTGCCTATCTATACTGAGGATGGCAACTATGCAGGTCCTGTAGGAGGTTATCCAGACCGTAATAACCCTGTAGCAGTGTTGGAACGCAACAAGGACAACCGTTATACCTACTGGCGTATGTTTGGTGATGCTTATGTAAACCTCAACCTCTTCAAGGGCTTTAACATCCGTTCCACCTTTGGTCTCGATTACTCACAGAAGCAGCAGCGATTCTTTACTTATCCTATTACCGAAGGTAATGTGGCTAACGACAAGAATGCAGTAGAGGCCAAGCAGGAACACTGGACCAAGTGGATGTGGAATGCTGTGGCTACATATAATAAGGAGATAGGTCAGCATCGCTTCGACCTCATGGCAGGTATGGAGCTTAATCGTCAGGATGATATCTACTTCTCTGGTTACAAGGAAGGTTTCGCAGTACTCAACCCCGATTATATGTGGCCTGATGCAGGTACTACCGGAGCACAGGCTTACGGTGGAGGATCTGGCTATTCGCTCGTGTCTTTCTTCGGTAAGGCCAACTACAACTATGCCGACAAATATATGGCTTCGTTCACCATCCGTCGTGACGGTAGCTCTCGTTTCGGTAAGAACAACCGTTATGCCACCTTCCCATCTGTATCTGCAGGCTGGCGTATCAATCAGGAGAACTTCCTGAAGAAGGCTTCTTGGATTGACGATTTGAAGATACGTGCTTCTTGGGGACAGACTGGTAACCAGGAAATCGACAACTTGGCTCGCTATACCATCTTTGTTAGCAACTATGGAGTGAGCGAAAATGGTGGTCAGAGCTATGGTACCTCTTACGATATCGCAGGAACCAATGGCGGAAGCACATTGCCTTCAGGTTTTAAGCGCAACCAGATTGGTAACGACGACATCAAGTGGGAGACAACCACACAGACCGACTTGGGTCTCGACTTCGCCTTCTTTGGCAATACACTCTATGGTAACTTCGACTGGTACTTCAAGAAGACCAAGGACATCTTGGTTTATATGCCAGGTATCGCCGTTATGGGTGAGGGAAGCTCACAATGGATTAATGCAGGCGAGATGGAGAACCGCGGTTTCGAGTTCAACATCGGTTATCGCAATAAGACCAACTTCGGTCTGAAGTATGACATCACAGCCAATATCTCTTCTTATCGCAACGAAATTACAGCACTGCCTACTACTGTAGCAGCTAATGGTACCTTTGGTGGTAATGGCGTGAAGAGTGTTGTCGGTCATCCTATGGGTGCACAGGTAGGATATGTATGCGATGGTATCTTCAAGAGCCAGGAAGAAATCGATAACCATGCCACTCAAGAAGGTGCTGGTCTTGGACGTATGCGCTGGAGAGACCTCGACCATGATGGTAAGATTACTGAGCTTGACCAGACTTGGATTTACGATCCAGTGCCCGACTTCACTTATGGTTTCAACATCTACTTGGAGTACAAGAACTTCGACTTCACAGCTTTCTTCCAGGGTGTGCAGGGTGTAGACATCATCTCTGACCTAAAGAAAGAGACCGACATCTGGGCTGGTCTTAACGTCGGCTTCTTGAACAAGGGACATCGTCTGTTGAACGCATGGTGTGTGGACAATCCATCCAGCAATATTCCTGCTGTTACCCTTTCCGACAATAATAACGAGAAACGTGTATCTACTTATTGGGTAGAGAATGGTAGTTATCTGAAACTGCGCACTATCCAGTTGGGTTACAATTTGCCACAGAACATAGTCTCTAAGCTATCTATGCAACGTCTGCGTATGTATGTCAGCGCACAGAACCTGTTCACCATCAAGAGCAGTAGCTTTACTGGTGTAGATCCTGAGAATCCAAACTATGGATATCCTATACCACTTAACATTACATTTGGTCTTAACGTAACATTCTAAAAGAGTCAAAATATATGAAAAAGATATTATATTCAGTCCTTACCGTTCTTGCTTTGGTGGGTACGACAAGTTGTTCTGACTTCTTGGATGACCAGAAACCGCAGGGCGTGCTCGATAGCGATATGGTGAAGGAGCCAAGCAATGTGGATAATCTTGTTATCTCGGCTTACGCTGTCTTCACAACAGCCGAAGATATCAACTCTTCCTTCTCGATGTGGAACTTCGATGTTCGCAGCGATGATGCCTATAAGGGTGGCAACGGAACCAGTGATGGTGACGTGTTCCATCAGTTGGAGATAGAGCAGGGAGTGCTTACCACCAACTGGAATATCAACGATATGTGGGTGCGCCTTTACAACTGTATCTCACGTGTCAACTCAGCCATCTCTGTGCTTGAGACCACCAGTGACAGCTATCAGCTCAAGGCTCAGCGTTTAGGCGAGATGAAGTTCTTGCGTGCCTACGCCCACTTCCTGCTGAAGCGTCTCTACAAGAACATTCCTTTCATCATGGATGCCAACCTGAAGCAGGAAGACTACAATACCCTTTCCAACACTGAGTTCAACAACGATGAGGGTTGGCAGCAAATTATCAACGATGTGGAGTATGCCTATAGTGTGCTTCCAGTGAAGCAGACCGATAAGGGTCGTCCTTCCAAAGCAGCAGCTGCAGCCTTCCTCACCAAGGCTTATCTCTATAAGGCTTATCGCCAGGACGATCCTTCATCCAATCAGGTGACCAGCATCAACAGAGAAGACTTGCTAAAGGTCATTGAGTATAGCAATCCTGACATCTATAGCGCAGGTGGTTTCGATCTCGAGGCTGACTTCCACAACAACTTCCGTCCTGAGACACAGTACGAGAATGGTGTGGAGAGCATCTGGGCCATGCAGTATTCTATCAACGACGGTACCAAGAATGGTAACCTGAACTGGAGCTACAGTCTTATCGTGCCTAATATCCCTGGTGTTACCGATGGAGGTTGTGACTTCTACAAGCCCAGTCAGAATCTTGTGAACGCCTATCGTACCGATGCCGACGGTCATCCTTTCATTGACACCTTTAATAATAAGGACTACGACTTGACACAGGATGCTGACCCACGTCTGTTCCTCACTGTAGGTCTGACTGGTCTTCCATACGAGTTCAACAGCAAGTACATGATGGACGCCAGCTCCACATGGAGCCGTTCTAATGGACTTTATGGTTATTATGTAACCTTGAAGCAGAACGTAGATCCTGATTGTGGTTACATGGTAAAGGGTTCTTGGTGGGGTACACCTATGAACCGCATCGTGTTCCGTTATGCCGACGTACTCTTGGAGCGTGCTGAGGCTTATGCGCAGCTCAACGAGACGGGTGAGGCCATCAAGCTGGTCAACAAGATTCGCCTGCGTGCCAAGCAGAGTACAGGTATGATAGCCAATTATCCTTCTGACTATGGCGTGAAGTTCAATATCTCTACCTATAATGGTTCTTACAGCCAGGAAGATGCTCTGAAGATTGTGAAGATGGAGCGTCGTTTGGAGATGGGTATGGAGAGTGAACGCTTCTTCGATCTCGTGAGATGGGGTGAGGCAGAGAAGGTGCTCAACAAGTACTTCGCTGAGGAGACCAACAACTGCTCTATCTATGGAGATGCTCACTTTACAGCCAACAAGAACGAATATCTGCCAATACCTTTCTCACAGGTAGCGGCTTCCGACGGACATTACACACAGAACATAGGAGGATGGTAATATGAAGAAATTATTATTTATATTGATGGGCTTTCTTGCCCTCACAGCCTGCAGCGAGGATAATGTGTCCGACCTGCAGCTCACAGGAGGCTGTTCTGTTACTGAACTGGCACTCGATGATTATGAAGGAACAGTAGACAAGGCTGCACGTACCATTACCGTACGCGTGCCTGAGACCTACGACATCAGTCAGATGACCTTGAGCAAACTCACACTCAGCGATGGTGCTGTGTGTGATGCCAAGGTGGGCGACAAGATGAATATGCTCCTTGCACAGACCTTGCGCGTGAAGAATGGCGATGTGTTCCTCGACTGGACTCTCGTTGCCAAGCGTGATGAGGCAAAGATTCTCTCTTTCAAGGTGAATGGTATCTATACAGGAGTCATTAACGAGAGCAGCAAGACCATTAACATTAATGTGCCAAAGACGGTGGACATCACCAAGCTGATACCTTCTATCAAGGTGAGCGAGAATGCTACTGTCGCACCTGTTTCGGGTGCACCAGTCGACTTCACGAATTCTGTGGCCTATACCGTAACCAACAATACGGCTACAAGCACCTACACTGTAACCGTCAATCAGATAGGCAAGCCTACTGCTGTATTCGCAAGCTTGGCTCTGACGATGGACGAGCTGGCGCCTGAGGAGAAGGCTGCCTGCGAGTGGATGCTCGCGAATGTGGACAACTCTATCTATGCTTCGTTTACTGATATCAAGAATGGCAATGTAGACTTGAGCGAGTGTAAGGTGATATGGTGGCACTTCTACAAAGACGGTGGAGTGGACGGTAAGGAAAAATTCGAGCAGGCTGCTCCTGAGGCTATTGCCGCACAGGCTGTGCTGAGAGACTACTATAAGGCTGGTGGTTCCTTCCTCTTCACACGTTACGCTACCAATATGCCTGGTGAGTTGGGTATCGACAAGAACGGATTGGCACCTAATAACTGCTGGGGACAGGTGGAGAATGATGCCGAGACTTGTGGAGGTCCTTGGGAATTCAAGATGGGCAATGATGCTGCAGAATATCATTCCGACCACGCCCTCTATCAGGGACTGGTGAAAGGTGATGACGCCAACAGTGTATACACTACTGATGCCAACTACCGCATAACCAACTCTACAGCTCAATGGCATATTGGAACTGACTGGGGTGGTTTTGACAACTATGCCGTATGGAGAGAGAAGACTGGTGGTATCGATCTTGGTTATGGTGGCGATGGAGCCATTGTTGTCTGGGAGTACCCAGCAACAGGTACTTCTGGTAAGACGCTCTGTATAGGTACTGGTTGCTACGACTGGTACAGCGTAGGTCCTTTCACAGAGAAGTTCCATGCTAATGTGGCCCTCATGACCAAGAATGCATTTAATTATCTTATGAACCATTAACAATAAACAAAAATGAAGACAATGATAAATTCTATAATATTGGCATCATGCCTCGCTTTGCCTCTCGCTTCATGCAGCGACAGCGATGCTGCCCCCGAGCAGAAGGACTGGTCTACCACCACTTATTTCAACTCATCCGATGCTGCAGCACAGGATACTTATTACAAGCCTGCTGTGGGCTATGTGGGCGACCCTATGCCTTTCTTCGATCCAGTGGCTGGCGATTTCAAGGTGTTGTATCTGCAGGACTTCCGTCCTAATCCTGAAGGAACTTACCACCCCATCTGGGGTGTAAGTACCAAGGATGCTGCCCACTATACTGCTTTGGGTGAACTGGTTTCTTGTGGCACCCTGAAGTCGCAGGATGCTGCCATCGGTACTGGTTCTACCATCTATGATGAGGCAAGCAAGCTTTACTATACATTCTATACAGGTAATAAGTATAAGCCTACAGGTGACGAGAGCGCACAGGCTGTGATGGTAGCAACTTCTGCTGATTTCAAGACCTGGACCAAGGATCGTACTTTTTTGATCAAAGGTCAGGACTTCGGCTACGATAAGAACGACTTCCGCGACCCATTCGTGTTTAAGGGTGATGATGGCAAGTTCCACATGCTTGTCTCCACCAAGAAGGGTGGCAAGGGTAGCTTAGCTGAGTTCGTATCTGATGACTTGAAGAACTGGACTGACAATGGTGTGTTCATGACCATGATGTGGAACCGTTTCTACGAGTGTCCTGACCTCTTCAAGATGGGCGACTATTGGTACTTGGTGTATAGCGAACTTCATCATGCTGTACGCAGAGTGCAGTATTTCAAGGGAAGAACACTTGACGAGTTGAAGGCTTGTACCGCCAATGATGCAGGAATATGGCCTGATGCTCACGAGGGCTTCCTCGACAGCCGTGGTCTTTATGCCGGCAAGACTGCCAGCGATGGTACCAACCGCTATTTGTGGGGCTGGTGTCCTACTCGAAGCGGTAAGGACAATACTGCTGTGGGTGCTTCGCCTGCAGAGCCAGAGTGGGCTGGCAACTTGGTTTGCTATAAGCTCATCCAGCATGAGGACGGTACGCTGACACTCGGACAGGTTGATGCCGTGAGCGAGAAGTACAACCAGGATGTTGCCGTAGAGGTGAAGGAGAGCCAGAACATGACCGAGGCAGATGGCACTTATACGCTTGCAGGCAATGCCGAGCAGCCTGATGCCTACATGCTGATGGGCCGCTTGGGCAGTCACAACAAGATCAGCTTCACCGTCACCACTTCCAACAAATGGGATAAGTTTGGTATCTCTATGGTTCGTGGCTCTGACTCTAAGAAGTATTACACCATGGTTGTCAACCCAGAGGATGAGAACAACCGCAAGGTAAACTTTGAGGAGCAAGGCGTAGAGGGTAAGGGCTTCATTGCCGGAATTGATGGCTACGTGTTTGCCCGTCCTGCCGACAATGTGTACAACGTCACCATCTACACCGACAACAGTATCTGTGTGATGTACATCAATGATGTTTGCAGCTATACCAACCGTATCTATGGCATTCAGAAGAACTGTTGGAGTCTCAATAGCTATAATGGCGCCAACGTCAAGATTAGCAATCTGAAGATCAGTCAGTATTAATTGAGAAAGTAGATCAGACACATCGTTTTTCAAAACACCATAACTTTGCGAGGCTCATCTCCCTTTTTGGGGGATGGGCCTTTTTCGTTTTTTTAGGAATCTTCCCCATTTACGAAAATGAGAATGAAAAAATACAGCTACATGAACTCATATTCGGAAGGTTAGGAGCAGAGTTCTGAATGGACTTCAATCAATACGGGGAACTACTCATCCCATTCCTCGAATTCCAATTCCAGTTCCTTGTACTCGGGTTTGTGGGTGCTGTTCTCACGGTCTTCTTTCTTGGCTTCTTCGCTTGTGGCATTGCTCACTGAGAGGCCAATGAGGCGGATGGGGTGGGCGGAGGAATACTCCACCTGCTTGAGCAGAAGTTTGGAGAGAGGCAGTATGTCGGCCTTGCTCTTCAGAATCTTGTCTTGCGAGATGCTTCTTGTTATCTGGGTGAAGTCGGCAAACTTGATTTTCAGGGTGAGGGTGCGGCCTTCGAACTCGCTGCGTTCTATGCGGGTAAGCAAGTCCAGGACGGTGTGATAGAGTTGTATGATGACGGCAGAGGGAGTGTATATATCCTCTAAGAAAGTCTGTTCGCATCCCACAGACTTCCTTTCGCGATACGTAACGACGGGGCGATTGTCGATGCCACGTGCAAAATGGTAGAAGACATGACCAGCCTTGCCAAAAACCTCGACGAGATGCTGTTCTGAAACCTTACGCAGGTCGGCTCCGCGGTAAATGCCCATGTAGTGCATCTTCTGCAGAGTCTTTTTGCCTACGCCCCAAAAATCTTCCACGGGCAGTTGAGAGATAAAGTCGAGAGCCTTGTCGGGGTGAATGGTGCAGATGCCGTCGGGCTTACGATAGTCGGAAGCCACCTTGGCGAGAAACTTGCAATAGCTGATACCTGCCGATGCGGTGAGTCCTGTCTCTGCTTTGATGCGTGCCTTGATTTCGCGTGCCACATCTACAGCCAGCTCTATACCTTTCTTATTATGGGTGACATCGAGAAAGGCCTCGTCGATGGAGATAGGTTCTATGAGGTCGGTATAATCCTGGAAGATGTGGTGAATCTGCTGCGACACCTCTTTATAATGTTCGTGTCTGCAAGGCACGATGTTGAGGTCGGGGCAGAGGCGCTTGGCCTGTGCGATTGACTGTGCAGAATGTACTCCGAAGCGACGTGCCTCATAGCTGGCAGTAGACACCACACCACGTGGACCGTCGAAGCCTACCGCAATGGGTTTGCCCCGAAGTTCAGGATTGTCTCTTTGCTCTACTGTAGCAAAGAAGGCATCCATATCAATGTGTATGATTTTTCTATTCTCCATTCTCATGCAAAAATACAAATAAATCCTTGTTTATGCAAATTTCATTTCTATCTTTCTCAACTTTCGCTGGGTTCAGGAGTTTAGATGATAAAGGAGTTATCACTTCCTTCGGTCGTTAAAAGTTATAGCCATCAGAACGTCGTTTTCGCATCCCTATAGGGACGAGGCTCCATCCCTAATAGGGACCGAGGCTGATCGGTAGTAGGGATAGAGGCCCAGCCTTAGTAGGGGCTGAAACGGCATCATATTACATTTTTTCCTTATTTTCTTGTGGGTTAAAATGATTATTGTATCTTAGCAACGGATCATTCCTCGCAAGAGGTTTGGACCCCACATTCAGGCAGTCTTGATCATTTCAAGTCTGCCTGTCTTATTTTAAATACTTTTGCTGTGTTGCGATTAAAGCTTGAGGTACAGATCTTCATAAAGTTTCCATGGGAATACAAGCTTCTTCCATAAGTGGAGAAAAAGGCAAAACTGAGCCACGATGAACAGTTGAAGCGGTACCGATTGGCGAGAGAAAGGGTTGGGATGAGGTGACTAAAAATGAATCATTTAGTTGCCAAACTTGCTGACCAAAAGGCAGAGAAATAACAGGAAGAACAATCCTGACAGACTACCGAAAACCATCATAGCAACCACTACCCCAGAAGAATGATTTCCGTCGAAGTATACCTTGTTCTGCCACTGGCAGAGCGCAAAAAAAAACAGTGCCATGGCGAATGCTGCCCGTGTGATGCCTCTTGGAGTTTTAGGCTTTGGGGCTCTCTTCTTGATAACGACTTTAATCTCCATATTGATTGCATTAATGCGTAAAGGCATATTTCATATATAACTGGTTGCAAATATAGAAAAAAGAATCGAATAATCCAAGTATTTTAATAAAATTGTTATCGCAAAAGAAGTGATTTCTCGGTGTACTGAGCCACACCGTAGGCTTTCTTTGGGTTCTGCTTCTTGGCAGGGTTGCCCATCATTGCAATACTGTAATTGATCATTTACTTGTAAGATTAAAATGTGAATATAATGGTGATAGAACACCGTTAGAATATCGTTTTTGCATCTCTATAGGGACGAGGCTCCATCCCTAATAGGGATCGAGGCTCATCGGTAGTAGGGATAGAAGCCCAGCCTTAGTAGGGGCTGAAAAGTCTCACGTATGAAGGATAACTGCTTTTGGCGTGAGCTTTGTTCAGCTGTGCGATAATCGCCTTCGATTTCTCCGTGAGGCACAGTCTCTCCGCTGCCAACTTCTCCGCTGCCAACTTCTCCGCTGTCAACTTCTCGGCTGTAGCCACATCAGACAGTAGGATACTATTGCCGAATTCTCCTTTTTTGCTTTCACACGCCTGACCGACCACACATCCCTGCTCTCTTCTTACGCAGAACTCGACGCCTGCCCTGCTCATGGTCTGCAGCGTGGTGGCCCGAAGCACGCAGTCGGGGAAGGAATACTTTGAGAGGGTCTTCTTGCTTTGCTTCAGGTTGTCGTCATTGGCTTTCTTTACAGCCTCGTGGAGGTCGGGAGCAGTGGTACAGATGATATCGCCCATCATATTGGTGACGAATGCGGTATTCACATTCGCCCCGTTCTCGTAGGTGATACTACATGATACACCGATATAGGTGAGGTCCTTTTTGATGCTGCTCATGGCTGGAGCGAAGAGAAGGAACGGAATGCCATGCTTTACGTACCAGTCGCAAATCTTCGAGAAGATGGAGAATGGAGGATTGTCTATTACCACGCAGTTGTCGGGGTAGTCGAAATGCTCGAAATCTCCTCCAGGATAGAAGGGACGTACCACAAGGCGGTCGCCAATGTCGAGGTGCTTGCGTGCCCAGTCTAATACTGCTTCATACACAGGTGGGGGGGGTATAGCAGTCGTCTGTTGTCTTCTTCGGCTTGAATTTTTCTATAAATTCATTGTAATCTTGTTTTTTCTTGCTCATATCCTTGCGAGTTTAAAAAGTTTATTGTATATTTGCAGCGGAAAGAGTAGGTTTTAGGGCGATCTCGGATTGTAGCTCCGAGTAGTTGCTTTAAAATTTACTCTTTTCTTATTTCTGTCTTTATTTTATCGCTATCAGAAATGCTATGGAGAACAAATTCGCCAATTTCATATTCTCTAACGATAATCCAGGATAATTCTCCTAAGACGTTTGTTTCAAATAAATGTGACTGTTTTACGCCTGGTTTCTTCTTGAAGTTATCGATAAATCCTATGTAATTAGCCTCCCGGAATACTTTGGCGATATGTTTTAGGATACTATTCTTTGCGGCATACTCTTTGTGCGGCTGATTTGTCCATTCCCTAATAGAACCACCAGTAACGAGTACTTCGTGATTAAAGTCAGGGTTAGAGATTGTTGTGCCCTGTAACTTCTTAACCTCTGGTGATTTTTTAGTAGCTTTGGCACTATTATCTTTATTTCTGTCTTCGCTACACTTTCTGATCATTATGCAACCTTGACAAAGCTGATAGTCGGGCACAAACCCAAGCTTCAGTTTTCCTTTCGCCACATCGCAGTCATTACACCGCTTGATAGTGTAAGGGTTGTAGTCGGGCATGGTTTTGCCCTGCTTGCCACTGTTGAAGCGGAAAATGTTATATCGTTCGCCGCTCATGGCTTCCTCGCCCCTGCTCATGGCTTCGCTGTGCTCTGTAGCCGGGTATTTCTGCTTTCGCACCTGTACCACGGTACAGCGGCAGTTCCATCCATTCGGCGGGTAATAGGTTTCCCAGAAAGAGTCGCTCATGGGGAGCGTCACCCCATCGAGGGCAGCGTGTTCCGGGCGCACCTTGTCATCCTTGGCCGTGCGGTACTGCAGGTTGTATCGGTCGCCGTCCTCACTGAACTGTTCCCACTTTGCTGCCATGGTGGCAGAAGCCTGTACGAAGTTGTATTCAGCGTGCAGATAGTTGGCATTGTAGGTGCCGTTGATCTTCTGTACATCGTTCAGGAAGCGTTCAAACGGCTTTTTATTGCCGTTCTCATCGAGCATGGAAGGGAAAGCCTCGTTGAGCTCGTGGAACGTCTTGATGCCCGAGAAGATGTAGTTGGAGCGGGTAAGCCGCTCGCGCATCTTGTCGCTCATCTCTACCTTTTGAAAGCTATTGTCGAGGACACCCGCATGGGTGGTAATGAAGGTGGGTGAAAATAAAAAAAGCCGACGAAACTTCGTCGGCTGATGGCTGTGAATATGCGCTTACGGCTGTGGAGTATCTGTAGGGTGGGGCGATGTGAGCGTATGAGGATGCAGTGCCTGTGCTCGCTTCAACCTTACTCGAAGAAGAGGACGAGGCTATAGTTTCCAAGGTAAGCCGCCTCCACCGATTGTGCCACCAGAGTCGTCCGACTGAAAAATAGCGAGTATCATACAAATAACACCTATAATCAATGAAGTGAAAAAAATGTAAGTCCAATACATGCACAAACTTATGATGGAGAAAATATTGGCTATCATACATATCGTTCCGAATGGAAAGTGGCTTTTGTCTTCAATATCTTCTTTATTCATAATACTCCTGTTTATGCGTTACACGCTGCAAATATAGAAAAAAGAATCGAATAATCCAAGTGTTTTAATAAAATTGTTATCGCAAAAGAAGTGATTTCTCGGTGTACTGAGCCACACCGTAGGCTTTCTTTGGGTCCTGCTTCTTGGCAGGGTTGCCCATCATTGCAATACTGTAATTGATCATTTACTTTTAAAATTAAAATGTGAATATAATAGTGATAGAACACCGTTAGAATATCGTTTTTGCATCCCTATAGGGACGAGGCTCCATCCCTAATAGGGACCGAGGCTCATCGGTAGTAGGGATAGGGCCCCAGCCTTAGTAGGGGCTGAAACGGCAAAACAGTGCCGTTCCCATTAGATTTTTCTCTTTTTCTCTTCTTTTTGCTCATATTCTAGCGAGTTTAAAAAGTTTATTGTATCTTTGCGGTGGAAATAGCTTCAACGTCCCAATGGTTCCTTCGACGAGCCGCGTGGATGTTTGGAGCTATTTCTTTTTAAAGGCATTGTAAAGAGTTTCTTTTTTGTCTTTCCTTATCTCAGTCTTAAGCTGCCAAGTTTCTCCGCTGATTTCAATTTCGTATTCATTGTACCCGGTGGCACCTCTATCCTTTTTCTTTTTGATATTTCTTATATCTATCTCGGATGTCATATCCTTTACTTCGCCAAGAGGGCTGAACCGAACGAATCGGAGGTTCTCCAAATGCTGTGCTATCCATTTCTGCGCAGCGACCTCTTCGGCGGTCCTGGCATGATCCAGTCCGAGACGTAGTGTCTTTTTGGTCTGGAAGTAGTTGCCTGTTTGCAAGCTTTCAGATTTCTTTGTGAAGTTTTCAGAAGACCGGAGTAACTCCTTCTTGCTTACACATACTTCTGATTTATCTCTATTCAGGGCGCAATTTTGTACGAATTTACATGCAGCACATATCTCGTTGTCGGGGAGACTTAAAGTCAGTTTTCCTTTCGCCACATCGCAGTCATTACACCGCCTGATGGTGTAGGGGGTGTAGTCGGGCATGGTTTTGCCCTGCTTGCCACTGTTGAAGCGGAAAATATTGTATCGTTCTCCGTTCATGGCCTCCTCGCGCCTACTCATGGCTTCAGCGTGCTCTGTGGCCGGATATTTCTGCTTGCGCACCTGTACCGCGGAACAGCGGCAATTCCATGAATTTGGAGGAAAAAAGGTATCCCAGAAAGAGTCGCTCATGGGGAGTGTTACCCCATTGATGGCAGCGTGTTCCGGGCGCATCTTGTCATCCTTGGCCGTGCGGTACTGCAGGTTGTATCGGTCGCCGTCCTCGCTGAACTGTTCCCACTTCGCCGCCATGGTGGCAGAAGCCTGTACGAAGTTGTATTCGGCGTGCAGATAGTTGGCATTGTAGGTGTCGTTGATTTTCTGGACATCGTTCAGGAAGCGTTCGAACGGCTTTTTATTGCCATTCTCATCGAGCATGGAAGGGAAAGCCTCGTTGAGCTCGTGGAACGTCTTGATGCCCGAGAAGATGTAGTTGGAGCGGGTAAGCCGCTCGCGCATCTTGTCGCTCATCTCTACCTTTTGGAAGCCGCCATCAAGGATGCCTGCATGGGTGGTGATGAAGGTGGGTGAAAATAAAAAAGCCGACGAAACTTCGTCGGCTGATGGCTGTGTTGGTTTAGGGGTTATATATTATCATCCTGGCAGAGCATAATCACCCACAACAAGGTGCTTATAAACATAGTGATACCACACAGAATCAATAAATCGGAAGCCCAGCCTGGCGCTTTTGCCCCCATAACCCAGTCGCAGAGAACCAGTCCTATAATGAAGCTTGCGACGGCAATCCAGCCGCAGACGGTTCTGTCTTTCATTGGTGTAACTTTGTATTCTGCCATAATGATGTTTAAATATTAACACGCTGCAAATATAGAAAAAAGAATCGAATAATCCAAGTATTTTAATAAAATTGTTATCGCAAAAGGGGTATACCTAACATTGTCTTTGACTTCTCAAACTTTCGAAACAAGCGAAAGTTCTCATACTTAAATAGAGAATTTTGTGATAAAATAATTAATGGCAGCCAGCAACTCGTCAAGATTATTTTTGATAACGTCTAATACAATATCTCCGTCAATATCAAAATAACCATGTGCAATATGGTTACGAATGCCTATGACATCTTGCCAAGGTATTTCTGGACGTTCATCTAACAAACGGGATTGGGTTAATTTATCTATCTGTTTAACCCCTTCTCCAATAGCCTCTATAAGCATACAACTGGCTGCAAGATTTTTCATGCCTTCTGGCGTACTATAGTAATCATCTACATTTTGTATATCCTTATTCCAATCTTGCAATTGTTCTATAGCTTTTTTTATTTGCAATAAGGTACCTGCTATTCTATTTGATAATGTATATTCCGTCATGTTCTATTTCTTTAAGAAGGTATGGATTGATACGTTTGTGTATTCTTACTATATCGACTGAGCATTCCAGTAAGTTTTCTAAAAAGCGCTTAAGTCTGACAACAAGAAACATTTTCGGTTCCATATCTACACATATATCAACATCGCTACCTTCTTTCTGTTCATTTCTGGAAACAGAACCAAAGAGACGTAATGATTTTACTCCGAAGTTACTTTTTAGTTCTTCGGCGTGAGATAAAATCAGTGAAATGTAGTATTCTCTTGACTTCATAATCATTGTCTTTTTATTCAGGTATGGATCATGCAAATCGAATGCATAGCGTCAAGCTTGTTTGAACGTTTTGCTGAGATGCAACTTATCTTTTGCAAAGATAATGCAAACGAGCGTAGAATACCAAGCTTGCTTGAATATTATGCCGAGTGCAGCTTATCTTCTGCAAAGATACAAAAAATATCTATTAATGCAATAGTAATGAATGAAAAAGTACTGATTTTACTCAATACGACTATTTTAACGGAAAATACAGAACTCGGTGATGAAGGGGGTGAAGATAAAAAAGCTGACGAAGTTTTGTCGGCTGATGGCTGTGATGGTTTAGGGGGGATTTTGCTCTCATAACCCAGTCGCAGAGAACCTGTCCTATAATAAAATTTACTTAATAAAATTGTTATCGCAAAAGAAGTGACTTTCAAGTTGAACCTTGGGATTTATGGAAAAGAAGCTGTCAAGATTGAAAAAAAGGTGTGCCACAAATGCGTGGCACACCCTTTATGTTAAAGATAAGTGTGATTTTACTTCTGGCACTCCTTGCATGGAGTCCAGGGCTTCAGCTGCTTGAAGAAGTCGTTGCCCTTGTCGTCTACGAGGATGAATGCAGGGAAGTCCTCTACGGTAATCTTCCAGATAGCCTCCATACCGAGCTCTGGGTACTCTACGCACTCGATGCTCTTGATGGAACTCTGAGAGAGAACGGCTGCTACACCACCGATAGTTCCGAGGTAGAAACCACCATGCTTCTTGCAAGCCTCTGTCACGATGTCGCCACGGTTGCCCTTGGCAATCATGACCAAGCTGGCGCCATGATCCTGGAACTCGTCAACGTATGGGTCCATACGATTGGCTGTGGTAGGACCCATAGAGCCACATGGATAACCCTCTGGAGTCTTGGCAGGACCAGCATAGAGGATAGGGTGGTTCTTGAAGTACTCTGGCATCTCCTCGCCAGCATCCAAGCGAGCCTTGAGCTTGGCATGAGCGATGTCACGAGCCACGATGATGGTTCCCTTCAGGTTGACACGGGTGCTGACAGGATACTTGCTCAACTCAGCGCGTACAGCGTCGATACCCTTGTCGAGGTCGATCTCGATACCCTTGGTACCCTCTCCAGGGTTGCGGAGTTCCTCAGGAATCAACTCTGTTGGGTTCTCGTCCATCTTCTCCAACCAGATACCGTCCTTGTTGATCTTAGCCTTGATGTTGCGGTCGGCAGAGCAGCTTACACCCATACCGATAGGGCAGCTGGCACCATGACGAGGCAGACGGATGACACGGATGTCGTGAGCCAAGTACTTACCACCAAACTGTGCACCCAAGCCAATTTTGTGAGCCTCATCGAGGAGCTTGTTCTCCAAGTCGATGTCGCGGAAAGCACGGCCGGTCTCATCACCTGTTGTAGGCAACTCATCATAGTACTTGATAGAAGCCAGCTTCACGGTAAGGAGGTTCTTCTCGGCAGAAGTACCACCGATAACGAATGCGATGTGGTAAGGAGGACATGCTGCTGTACCGAGGCTCTTCATCTTCTCTACGAGGAATGGGAGTAATGTACCCTCATTCTGGATAGTAGCTTTGGTCATAGGGTAGAAGTAAGTTTTGTTGGCAGAACCGCCACCCTTGGCAACCATCACGAAGCGATACTCGTCGCCCTCGGTAGCCTCGATATCGATCTGGGCAGGCAGGTTGCAACGGGTGTTTACCTCATCATACATATTGAGAGGAGCATTCTGTGAATAACGGAGGTTGTCCTGTGTGTATGTGTTGTAAACACCCAAACTCAAAGCCTCTTCGTCCTCAAAGTCGGTCCATACACGCTGACCCTTCTCGCCATGAATGATGGCAGTACCTGTATCCTGGCAGAATGGGAGAATGCCCTTCACGGCAGTCTCTGCGTTGCGGAGGAACTGGAGAGCTACGTATTTGTCGTTCTCAGAAGCCTCTGGGTCGGTCAAAATCTTAGCCACCTGGAGGTTGTGCTCACGACGGAGCATGAACTCTACGTCGTGGAAACCCTGCTGTGCGAGCAGGGTAAGTGCTTCCTTTGAAACCTTGAGGATTGTTTTTCCCTCGAACTCTGCTGTGCTTACGCCTTCTTTTGAGATAAGGCGATACTCTGTCTTGTCCTCTCCAAGCTGAAACATTGGAGCGTACTTAAAATCTGGAGCTTTTGCCATAATGTTTTTTTGTTGTTATTATACTGTTGAAATATTCAAGTTGTTTTGTTTTGTCAAGAATTTGAGAATTAAAGAATTCTTCTTTTTCCTTCCCCTTATCTGTTGAATTATTGAGAAAGAAGTTCGCACAGCGAACAGACTTCCTGCCAATCTTCATTCTTCCTAATGATTAGCCTTGGAATTATTCTTAAATTCTCTCAAGTTTCGCAAGTTTTACCCCACACGCCCTGAAAGGGCAGAAGCTCTTAGCTCAGGGCAATGCCCTGGGTTATTACGGGCGCAAACCTGTCGCCCTGTAAGGGCAAAAGCTTTAAAACTCCAAACAAAACATAAGGCTTTTGCCCTTACAGGGCGCCTTGCTGATTGCTATTATACCCAGGGCGCTGCCCTGGGTTAGGAGCTTTTGGGCCTTCAGCCCGTACTTAAGCTACATGCGAAAGTTCAGTTAAATTCTCAAATTCTTGACATAAAATCAGAATCCGAAGATATCTTCCTGAGAGAGGCGCTTGATAGGCGCAATCTTCTCGAGGCTCTTCATGTCGAGGTCTTTCTCGTTGCCGAGGATGACCATGCGGTAAGGCTTGCCCACGATATTCTGCTTCTCGAAGTTAGTGATGTCCTGAAGTGTCACGTTCTGGAGCGCCTCATAGAGCTTCTTGTTGGGATCGTAGTCGAGTCCCTTCAGCTTGGCATTGAAGTAAGCGTAGAGCACATTGTCCTTAGTGGTACGCATACTCTGCAGGCTCTTGATGAGGCTCTGCTTAGCCAGGTTGAATGCAGCCTCGTTCTGTGGCAGGTTGTTGATGATCTCGTTGAACACGTTGATGCAGTCCATCATCTTGTCGCTCTGCGAGATGATATGAGTGAAGAAGTATTCTGTATCGTTCTTACGGCCAGGGCGTACATAATAAGAACCTGCGTTGTAAGCCAGACCTCTTGTCTCGCGAAGTTCCTGGAAGACGATGGCGTTCATGCTTCCGCCAAAGTACTCATTGAAGAGTCCTACTACGGCAGCATTGTCGTCTGTGAAAGTCTTACCCTCGTTCTGGTACTGGCGCAGATAGATGTTCTTAGCCTCGTAGGGAGCAATGAGAATCTCGTTGCTCTGTGGCTGCTGCTTGGTGTACTCCTTGCCCTGTGGAGCAGGGATGAGTTTCTTGCCAGTCTTATGTTCTTTGGCGAGGAGGCTGTTGAGCTGTTTCTCGCTGTAAGGACCATAATAGAATACGGTGTGCTCGATATTGTCGAGTGCGCCCAGAAGGTTGATCAGCTCCTGTGGATCCATCTTGCGAAGGTCGGCAGGGAGAATCTGATTGCGGCTTGGGTTGTAAGGACCATATACGCAATAGTCCCACAAGCGTGAGAAGTTGGCCTTCTGGTTGGCCTTCATGTCGTTGCCATTCTTCTCTACGAGGTCCACATACTGGTTCCATGAAGTCTTGTCGGCTTTGGCATGATGCAGCAAGTCCTCCAAGAGGCTGAGTGCCTTAGGAAGGTTCTCGTTCAGACCATTGATGTTGATGCTGAGGCTCTTGGTGCCCTGAGCTACACTGTAGTTGCAGGCAATGTTATAGAAAGCCTGTTTGATTTCAGAGACGGTCTTCTTGTCGGTACCTATGTAGCCGAGATAATCAGCAGCATAGCTGTAGCGCATGTCATCCTCGTCGCCCAACTCATAACGGAAGGAGAGGTTGAAGAGGTCGTCCTGTGTGTTCTGCTTGTAGAGCAAAGGCAGCTTCTTGCTGGTCTTTGTGACGGTGAGGTCTTTCTTGAAGTCGAGGAACTCAGGCTGTATAGGAGCCACTTCTGCGTTCTTGATTTCTTTGACGAAATCGCTCTCATACTCGCGGTTGGCAGGTATAGGAGTGATGGCAGGCTTCTCAATCTTCTTGAGCGTCTTGTCCTCACCGATGCGCTTGTATACACATACGAAGTTGTCGGCACGCAGATGCTTGTTGGCAAAGTCGATGATATCTTTCTTGGTCAATTTGCTCTGGCGGTCGAGCTGCTTGGCTACGTCTTCCCATTTCTGGTCGTTGATGAAGGCGTCCACCATGATGCTGGCTCGGTTCTCGTTGTCATCGAGTCCTTTGTAGAAGTTGAGCTTCTTGTTTGCCATGACAGCAGGAAGTAATTCGTCGGCAAACTCGCCACGGCGCAACTTGCCCATCTCGTCAAGCACGAGGGCACGTGTGTCTTCGAGCTTCTGTCCCTTGTTGGGCAGTGCCTGAACGATGAAAGCGGTGTAGTCGTGCAGACCATAGTTGAAGGCTCCTGCAGAGGCGAGTTTCATCTTCTGTTCCAGGTCTACCTCGAAGAGTCCTGCCTTGCCGTTGGCGAGCAGGTCGCTGATGACATCGAGGGTGTCGTTCTGCTGGTCGTTGACGCCCTTGAAGAGCCATGCCAGCATCATGTTTTCCTGCTCCTTACCGACAACCGTGGTGTCCTTTACTGCTGTGATGGCAGGCTGTGCCTCGAACTCAGGGCGTGACAGGTTGTCGCTCTTCTTCCATGAGCCAAAGTACTGGTCGATGAGAGCTATGGTCTTGTCGGGGTCAAAGTCGCCAGCCATGACGATAGCCACATTGTTTGGCACATAGTAACGGTGAAAATAGTTCTGTATGTTGATGATACTTGGGTTCTTGAGGTGCTCCTGCTCGCCGATGGTAGTCTGTGTGCCATAAGGATGGGTAGGAGTGAGGAGGTTCCAGAGAGCAGCAAACTCCTTGGTGGCATCGCTTGCCATGGAGATGTTCTTCTCCTCGTACACAGCCTCCAGCTCTGTATGGAAGCCACGGATGACCATGTTCTGGAAGCGGTCGCTCTGCACCTTGGCCCAGTTTTCTATCTCATTGTTTGGGATGTTCTCCACGTAGCAGGTGACATCATTGCTGGTATAGGCGTTTGTTCCCTCGCTACCGATGCTCGACATGAGCTTGTCGTACTCGTTGGGGATGTTGTATTTGGCAGCCAACTGTGAGATGGAGTCAATCTCGTGGTAAGCTTGCTTGCGCTGTGCGGGATCGGTGAGTTTGCGATAAGTCTCATAGCGGCGGGTTATCTCGTCGAGGTATGGCTTCTCCTTGGCGGCATCGATGGTACCAAACTTCTTGGTGCCTTTAAACATCAGGTGCTCCAGATAGTGAGCCAGACCAGTAGTCTCGGCAGGGTCATTACGCGAACCTGTTTTTACAGCGATGTTGACCTGCAAGCGAGGCTTCTCCTTGTTAACTGACATGTATACCTTCAGACCATTGTCGAGAGTATAGATGCGTGTTTGCATTGCATCGCCTGGTACGGTGGTGTAATGATAGTCTTTTGCGCTGGCACAAAGCGCACCCGATGTGAAGAGTGCCGCCAGCATGATAGATTTTAAATTCATACTTTTATGATTTTATGTTGTATAAATGATTTTCCTTTGTTGGACTTTTTATGTGGCAGGACTGATGGAGTTGGCAAAGTGCAGGAAGGTGTCTTCGTCCACGTCGCCCAAGTCGTATTCCTTCTGCGCATCTTTTCTGATGGCTTCGGTCCATAGCGATTTTGCCTCGTCGGCTCTGGTTTCGATCAGCGAGAAGGTTGCCGGTGTGGCTTCTTCGTAGAGCTGTCGGATGAGGCTGAAGGCATAAGCTTGATTGAAATCGGCATAAAGGCTGTGAGCCTCGGACAATGCGTTGATAACAGACTCAATGTCTTCGGTTGTTCCGTCGATGATGTCTTCGACGAGTTGATTCTCCAAAGCCTGCGGCAGGAGCAGACCACCCAGATCGGTCCATGCTTCTTCGCCATTTTGGATGGCCTGTTCGGACAGTGGTGTATATTCATGTCCTTCTTCTTCTGCTGCTTCAGGAAGCGTGGCCTTCTTAATGACTTGACCTAAGTATAGACTGATGAGCATGTCATAGAAGCGGATGCCGGAAAGGAGTGAGCTGCGCGGAATGGTGAGTCCCTGATAGTGGTATTCCTGGCATTGAGTTCCGCAAGTGGTGCAGAGCTCTTGCAGATTGCGCCTTCCTTCTGTCGCCTTGCTGATGACAAAAGGCGAGAGCCACTCTTGGTTGATGATGCTCTTGCGGTGCTCGGCTGGTCGTAGGTCGCGCTTGGGCCACTTGTTGATGTCGCGGTAAAGTCCTACAGTGACAAGGTTTCTGCCAGGGATGAGTATGGTCTTCTCTCCCTCGCCAATAATATAGGAGAAGGGGAAGGAGGTCGTGTCGGGATGAGCCATGGTCTTGCCAAGACATACGGAGTAAGCACCGATGTGGGCAGGCAGGAAAAGGTAGGAGCCGCTGGCTGTCTTGGTGCCTCTCTCCAGAATGCCCCAGTGGATGGGACCCATCTTGTAGGCATGATTGCTGAAGTTGGTGGCAGAACCGGCATTATAGAACGAAACCTGGCTTCCGATGATGAGCGAACTCTTGTGATGAGAGGCTGAGAACGGACCGCAGAAGGCGGCACATGCTTCGCCATTGCTCATTACCGAGTTGGCAAAGAATACCGATGCCGATGCGGTGAAGCTGTTGTTTATCTGGCAGGCTTCTCCCACGAAACAGTCTTGCAGGTTGGCTCCGTTGGTGATGCTTGCCCCATGGTCGATGATAGTGTTTTCGGCTATGACACCCGTTCCTATATAAACGCTGCTGGTAGCATCTCCCAGGAGGGTGCAGTCACTCAGCCGCTCTGCTCCGTTCACCTCACAGTAGTCGTTGATGATGCAGTTGATAATCTCCTTGGTGTTGGCTATCTTCACATTGTTGCCTATCAGTCCGCGTTCGGGCAGTCGGCTGCTAACATATGCTCTGACTAACTGGAAAAGTGTCTCACGGAACTCCTTGTTATGAGAATGCTTGAGCATGAGTGCTGCCAACTGACTGCTCAGTTCAGAGAAAGAGATGATGTTCCCATCGCCAGCCTCGTTGAGTACACTGATGACATTGGCTTCTCCATAGGTAGCTCCCTCTGTAGTCTCTATTGTGGATACGTTGGACAGGTAGCACTCGTCACCGATGGTATAGTTGTTGATGAATCCTCCTATGTTCTCGATGAGGCAATCGTCTCCGATGATGACATTGTGCAAGGTGGCATTGCGGATGCCCGAGTGCTTGTGAAAGCCCGGACTTACCTCGATGCTCTTGTCGAAGCTGCCTATGCAGACTTCTCCGTAGAGCATTACCTGACGCATGTGTTCGGGATTGAAGTCTTCTGCGACGTTGACGGAAGTCCAGTCCTCAGCCCAACAGCCATTCTGTTGCAGCTGTTCTATCTCTTCGGTGGTAAGCGGTCGGTAATCGTTCATAGTCGTTGTTTTTTATTCGTAGTCCTGATACAGGAAATCATTATAGGGATACTTCTGTACGTGCAGCTCGCGCACTTTCTTGTACAGAATGTCGCGGAACTCGTCGATGTTCTCCTTGTTCTTGGCAGAGATGAAGAGACAGTCGTCGTGCAACTTCGCCATCCATGTGCGCTTGAGTTCGTCGAGGGTGATGTTTTCTTTCTGTATAGGAGTAAGGTCGTCTTCCTCCTTCTCTACCCAGGAGTAGTTGTCTATCTTGTTGAAGATGATCATCGATGGCTTGTCGGCGCAACCCAGTTCCTTCAGGGTTTTCTCCACCACCTGTATCTGTTCCTCGAAATCAGGATGCGAGATGTCGACAACATGCAACAGCAGGTCGGCCTCGCGTGTCTCGTCGAGGGTGCTTTTGAAAGAGTCTACCAGGTCGGTAGGCAACTTGCGGATAAATCCTACTGTGTCGGCCAGGAGGAAAGGCAGATTTTCCACCACGACCTTTCGTACGGTGGTGTCGAGAGTGGCGAAGAGTTTGTTCTCGGCAAAGACCTCGCTCTTGGAGAGCAGGTTCATAATGGTGCTCTTGCCCACGTTGGTGTAGCCGACAAGGGCCACACGGATGAGTCGGCCGCGGTTCTTGCGCTGAGTGGTCTTCTGCTTGTCTATCTCGGCCAGGCGTTCTTTGAGCAAGCTCATGCGGCCGAGGATGATACGACGGTCCATCTCAAGCTGGGTTTCACCAGGACCACGCAATCCTACAGAACCTTTACCGCCACCCGAGCCAGAACCACCGCCCTGGCGCTCAAGGTGAGTCCAGAGTCGTTGCAGACGAGGCAACATGTATCTATACTGTGCCAATTCCACCTGTGTCTTGGCGGCAGCAGTCTGGGCGCGCATGGCAAAGATGTCGAGAATAAGAGATGTGCGGTCGAGAATCTTTACCTGTAGCTCTTGCTCAATATTGCGTATCTGCTTGGCAGACAGCTCGTCGTCGAAGATGACCATTCCGATCTCGCGGTCTTCTTCCTCTTCTTCCTTAATGTATTGTTTGATTTCCTCGAGCTTTCCCTTTCCTACATAGGTGGTCTGATTGGGAGCGACAACCTTCTGCGTGAATCGCTTGACGGTTACAGCTCCTGCCGTATCGGCAAGAAATTCCAGCTCGTCGAGGTATTCCTTGGTCTTGGCTTCGTCCTGCTCCTTGGTGATAAGACCCACGAGAACGGCAGTCTCTGCCTTGACTTCTGAGATGACAAATTCCTTCATTGATTAGCTTGTTATTATATAATAGGTGCAAAGTTAATAAAAAAAGCTATTTATATGTAAGATTAACTGCATAATTTATGCTTTTTTTAAGAAAAAGGCTTGTTGGGTAACTGCTCAGTACCCCTATTGAAAACTTTTATTGAATAGAAAAGTCTCGAAATATGAAAGCGGCTTCGATAGTCAATTAAGCCTATTTCGTAGAGCAATGAAAGCGGCTTCGTAAGCAGTTGAAGCCTATTGCATGATTCTGATAGAAGCTATAAAATGTGGTTTAACGATTTTAGTTGACCACTTTAAGCTTTATTTATACTACGAGTTGA
>ERZ780139.625-NODE-625-length-36354-cov-4.819113_pt1 | contig 36354 bp, 33 predicted proteins | sample MGYA00511476_ERZ780139 | MGnify/ENA primary metagenome ERZ780139 (study PRJEB29588, sample SAMEA2158190) | human gut metagenome | biome: human gut; feature: human-associated habitat; material: faeces | place: Denmark | collected 2008/2010 ... | reverse complement strand
TCGCAAATTGCCACCAAATCATTCTCGCAAATTGCCACCAAATCATTCTCGCAAATTGCCACCAAATCATTCTCGCAAATTGCCACCAAATCATTCTCGCAAATTGCCACCAAATCATTCTCGCAAAATCTGTCATTCAGGTATTCTCGCAAAAAGGCCGTAAACAAGAGAAACAAAATAAACAATCGATTGTTTCTCGATAAGTGATTGATTTTCAATAGATTAGATATATTATAAACAAGTAAACAATAAGAACTATAAATCTTCTGAATGGGTTGTTAGATAGAATAATAGAATTAAAGGGTATAACCTATAAAAAATCAAGACAGAAGTCTTTCAGAAAAGGAAGGAAATCATAGTTTACATCGTTTATTGTTTACGCGAGAATGCAATTATTTCCACGAGAATAGAAAATTTTTGCCAATCTAGAATTTAACATAAAAAATAATTGCGAGAATGTTTATATAACGCTGTAATTTATTATATTTGTGACATAAAGCTATAACAATAATAATAAATTATAATATGGTAAACATAGAAGGTGTACAGGTAGATTTAGTTGGGAGCATAGACTCCCTTTTAGCCGAATGGGCTATATTTATTGTAGAATTTGAGTACGATAGTAAGGTTATTGTCTGTCATACTTTAGATTGGACTGTGCGCAAGGGCTTAATATCACTTGTAAAAAGAATACTTAGCCCGAAAGTAGAAAGCGTAGATTTAAGACAGTCGCTTGTAAATAGTGAATATATAACTGTTGAAGTAAAAAGCGTATTCAAGAATAGCAAATATGAGCTTTTAAAAAATAAATATGAATTGATAAAAAGCAATATGACCTATTATCCTTATGGATATAATTTTTTGCTTTTAGTTAGTAATGATGAAAAGCCATACGCTTTTACTTTACACAATGAGTTGATAGAAAATGTAGGCAGAAGCGCTGCATTACATATAGAGCTATTAAAGAAAGGGGCAAGAGGTAGAAAAGCTAAAGCTGTATACCAATACGATATAAATTCAGGGTTATTTGTAGAAGAATACAGTTCTATAAGCGAAGCCGCAAGAAGCTCAGGAATATGTGCAAGTAACATATGCATGTGCTGTAATGAGCATATAAAAACAGCCGGTGGATATATATGGTCGTATGAAAAACATGATATGATAAATTTACCAGAAAGTAATCGCGTAAAAGCACAAATGCTCTCACAATCTGAAGCAAAAGAAAGAGCAGAGATTATATCGCATAAACAACAAGAATATGAAAACAGATAAAATAGCACAGAAATTAGCAGATATACTGCCATCACGCCCAGTAGTTCCTGGAATGTCTAATCCGGACACATCCAAGCTTGTAGAACAAGAGGCCACGCGTATTAAGGCAAAGCAAGACGCAAAGGAATTGGCCCGTATTAAATATCTTGAAAAGCAAAAGCTTAAAAATCTTCAAGCCAAACAAGAAAAACGCCAATTGTTAGCAGAAGAACTCGGTGTGGAAGAAATACCAGATGGCCAAACTGAGCTCCAAGCCAAACGTATTGCAGAGCAACAAAAACGAGTTGAGGCTATAGAGGCGCTTGAGGCTCAGACTGTAGAGCCACTTAAAGCAACTGAGCTAGCAGAACGCCACAACTCTGGCAAAGGCTCATATTCATCAGCTATACGCTCAGCGCTTCAGCTACAAGGAGCATCAAGACCTGAGATAACAAAGCTTCTTACTAGCCTTAATATCAATTTAAGTGTTCAGCTTACAAAGCAAGACACTGCTAATTTATTGGCTTGTTTGTTAACGTGCAATGAAGCACAGTTGGCGGCTCTATATAGTAATAAAAAAATACCAATTGTTATCAAGACAGTTATAAAGCGTTTGCAAGATGACGCAAAACTTGGTAACATAGAAACAGTTGAGAAGCTTTGGGACCGTGTATTTGGAAAAGGCCAAATGCAACTTAATCTACCAGAGCAGCAACAGCTCCAAACAGGCATTATTCCTAATGTGCCAATATCACGAGAGGCTTATATAGTAATAAGAGATACTTTAATTAAATAAAGAACGCGTACGTACTTTACCATTCATATAGAAACTTATGGACTCATTAAAAACAATGCAGGAAAGAGCTTTAGATGCGACTAAGGGCGGAACCGTAAATCCTAAGGAGCTTCTTCAGCTTGAATTGCTGACTTCTTTTGAGAAATATACCAAAGCAATGTTTAAGGCTCAGTACCATCGTTCATTCATAGTTGCAGAGCATCATAAGAAGATGTTTAAGGCGTTACAGGATGTTGTCGATGGCAGATGCAAACGGCTTATAATTAACATTGCTCCTCGATATGGTAAAACCGAGCTTGTTATCAAATCATTTATAAGTTGGTGTTTTGCCTTAAATCCTAAGTGCCGATTTTTGCATCTATCTTATTCAGATATACTTGTGAATGATAATTCTGAAACAATCAGAAATATCATGCAGGAAGAACTTTATAAGACTCTTTTTTCTAATTCGGCTCTTGCATCTGAGAAAGGTTCGGCTAAAAGATGGAAAACCAAGGCCGGAGGCGAGCTTTATGCAGTATCAACTCAAGGTCAAGTAACAGGTTTCGGAGCCGGTAATGTGGATATTGACCCAGATATTGATAAAATGGATGGAGGCAATGATATATTCACATTCGATGACCATACGAATGAGATGCTTGATATGATAGGAGCTACAGCAAACATTTTCCAAGGCGCGATTGTAATCGATGACCCAATTAAGCCAGAAGATGCTGAGTCAGATATTGTCCGTGAGCGTATTAACATGCGATTTGAGAACACAATTCGTAACCGTACTAACTCGCGTAATACTCCAATCATTATAATAATGCAAAGGCTGCATGAACATGACCTTTGTGGCTATTTGCAAGAGATAGAGCCGGACGAATGGACTGTTTTATCACTTCCAGTTATACAAGTAGACCCAGAAACTGGAGAAGAACATGCACTTTGGCCAATGAAGCATACGCTTGAAGAGCTTTATAAGATGCGTGAGATAAATCCACTTGTATTCGATACGCAGTATATGCAGGATCCAACACCAAAAGAGGGTCTTATGTATGAAGGATTTAGAACCTATAAGATAGAAGAGCTTCCAACAGGCACAAAAGCACTTCAAAAGTGGAATTATACTGATACAGCTGACACTGGAGCTGATGATTTGTGCTCAATCTGCTTTATAAATACGCCTGAATACTGCTATATAACTGATATTTTGTTTACGGATGCACCTATGGAGGTCACAGAGCCAAAACAGGCCGAAATGTTGACCAAAAATGGCACGGTTGAGGCCTTAATCGAGTCAAATAATGGAGGCCGTGGCTATTCACGTAATGTAAAGCGCATATTAAGAGTTGATTTGCGTAATTTTAGATGTGCTATTAAAACATTTACACAGACAGAGAACAAAAAGGCGCGTATTTATACAGCTTCTGCTAATGTTCAAAGTGATATTTTGTTTCCAGAGGGCTGGGAGAGGAAATGGCCTAAGTTTTATAAGGCTCTTATGTCGTATCGTAAAGATAATAAGAAGAGAAACCAGCATGATGATGCTCCAGATTGCTTAACAGGAGTATATGAAATGCATGCAAGAAAAGGTGGACATAAAAAAATACACTTAAGAAACTAGTATGGAAAAGATGATAAGTCCGAATGGGGGTTAAGGCAAACATGTGTTGTGCAAGCTGTTTACATAATAAATGGCTATATTACGCTGGAGCACCTAAAGTTACAAGATGGTGTGCTAAAAAAGATAAAGCCATAATTAACGGCAGAAATAAGTGCAGTTATTATGTAATGGATGAATTTTTCCAAAAAAAGAGGTTATAAGGTGATAAAAGATTAAATTCTCGCATTATTCTCGCAATTTCTAGGCTTTTTGCTATATAAAGACGATTAAAACATAAGCTTTGAATGAACACAATGCGAGAATATGAGATAAAAAATACCTCTATAAAAAAATGTTAAATACTATATGACTTATAAATAAATTTAGTATCTTTACACTGTGGAGAAGTCAATTCGAAGCAAATACAGGTAATTCGATGCAAGTTAAGGGGTAACTGCTCGGTAGTATTAACATTAAAACATAAATAAATTATGGGATTAAATTGTGGATGCCCTGCCGGTGCTCATATCGCCGACCTTGAGATTGCTGAATGCAAGGAGAGTATGGGGCAAGTTCAAAAAGTTGCATTTCAGCGTATCTATAAGACAGCTGGAACGAAGAACTCTGTCACTGACCCGACTAAGAAAGCATCGTTTTCTACCTTGTTTTCTGCTGCGGATGGGTCTAAAATGACAGTTTCTCCGTATATCCAAGGGCCTACTTCTGAGCCTGGTGCAGCTCGCACATTCGGTGGAGGTAATCAAACACTTGGGGGTATTGAGATTACAATCGGCCGTGAGCCGACAACATTCTCTGCCACTATCTATCAGGAAAGTCAGAAGACAATTGCACAGTTGAAACAGTACATGTGCGAAGAGATTGGCGTTTGGCTGATTGATGAAAATGGCAATATTGGCTGTTTGGTAGATGACCATGATGAACCTACGGCATATTTCCCAATTCCTATCGGTAAGTTCTTTGTTGGTGACAAGAAGCTTGGTGGTTTTGAAGAGCCGGACAGCAATACCATTGAATGGTCATTCAATCCTAACTGGAGTGACAAATTCTACATTATTAAGCGTGAATCACTTGACTTCAATCCTCTTACTGATTGGGTTAATGCTCCTTCAGCAGGATGAGGCGGTGAATAAAAAAATTCAGCCATGAGAAAGAAAAAAGAACAAACAGTAACATTGACCGTGCCCAAGTATGGTATGACACAAGAATTTGGCATTCAACACGCAGAACGTTTACTTGACATGGGTGCAGCATTAAACGGTGGATGGGAATTACCTAAAGATAGCAATTATACTTACGACGAAGAAAATGGCCTTAGAGTTAAATCAGATAAAGCAAATTCTGCAAAAGCCGACTAAACGTCAGACTATTCAGAAAGCTGTAAACATGCAGCGCCGTCTTAGGTTTCATACTGAGACGAATATCGCTGTATCTGATATTAACCAACCTATGACTATATTTCTTGATTGGGTAAGACAGTTGCTTCCGAAGGACAAATATAATATATTCCTTCATTTGTTTAAGTTTCCATTGCCTACACCTGCTGTAGTTGAGGACGTCTATAGAGAACTTGAAAGAGTTTTCTATAGCCGTAACTCATCAAGTTCATATCAGTTTACAGATTCAGAGCTTGCAGAGGATTGGTCTCAATATAAAAAGAATAACCTCAATGAGCCAGAAATATGGAAAACGATTGGATGGAAAAGAATGCAGGTATCTCCAAATAGTATTTTGGTAGTAGACCTTCCTCAAATACAATCATCCGCTCGGCCTGAACCTTATTTTTATTGGCTTGAGATTGATGCAGTAATTGATTATCAGACTTCTAAACTCGATGAAAATCAATTTGAGTGGCTTATTTTCAAACAGCCAGAAAACCGAATAGCTGTATTTGATGATACTTTTATAAGAGTATATCAGCTAAACAAGAAGAATGAAATTCAGTCTCTTATTTCAGAGGCAAAGCATGATTTAAAATATTGCCCGGCTCGATTTTTTTGGTCAATACAACTCAACGAGAAAAACAAAGATCTTAAGAAAAATCCAATCACAAAAGAGCTGTCAAACCTTGATTGGTATTTGTTCTTCTCCATTTCAAAGCAGCATTTAGACTTGTACGCACCTTATCCTATATATAGTGCCTATGAGGCTGATTGTAACTTTGAGAATAATGAGACTGGTGATTACTGTGACGGAGGTTTTCTACGTAACGCGAAAGGTGAGTACAAGATTCTCAATGATGGAACAGTCGAAAAATGTCCTTGCTGTAGCGAAAAGCGCATAGCTGGCCCTGGTTCATTCTTAGAAGTTCCCGTGCCAAATCAATCTGAAGGTGTCGCAGATATGCGTAATCCTGTTCAGATAACTACTATTGATAAAGATTCACTTGACTATAATGTCAATGAATGTGTAAGGCTTAAAAATGAAATCGTAATTTCTGTTGTTGGTTCGGGTGGGACTGTAAGCGAAAAAGAAGCTATTAACGAGACTCAAGTAACTGCTAACTTTGAAAGCAAAACTTCAGCTCTCAGCGCATTAAAGACCAATTTTGAATTGGCACAGAAGTTTGTTGAAGATACTATTTGCAAACTCAGATATGGAGATGCTTTCATATCATCTTCTGTAAGCTGGGGTACAGAGTTTTATGTTTTCACAGTAACAGAGCTATATTCTAAGTATAAACAAGCAAAGGAAAATGGTGCGTCTAACTCTGAACTAGATGCTATATCGCAACAAATTCTTGAAGTTGAATATCGCAATAATCCTTTAGTACTTCAGAGAATGCTTATCTTAAAGCAATTGGAGCCGTATCCACATAAAACATTGGATGAAGTGTTAAAATTGTATGAAAAAGAGTTATTAAATGAAAACCTAGTAAAGCTTAAAATAAATTTTAATACTTTAGTTGAAAAATTTGAGCGTGAGAATATTAACATAATTGAGTTTGCTTCAAATAAGCCAATGAGAGAAAAAATAGATATTATAAGTAAAAAACTTTTGGAATATGTTACAGAAATTGGGACTTCAGCAATTACAGGCGCTCAGCCTTGAAGATATTAAGTCTTACAAGAAAAAGGCTGTAGAGCGTAAAGCAGAACTAGAAGCTGCTAAGGCTAAAGGTGGAAAAGATTGGACAAGGGATTTACAGGAAGAGCTTGATGAGGTAGTTCTTTTCCTAGTGGATGTTGATGATATTATTGAAGAAAAGCAAAAAGAAGCTACTTCAACTACTAAAAATGAATACGTTATTAAGCCTGGCACTGAAAAAATGGTGCATCTGTCGATTGTGCGTGGTCGTAGGTTTAACCCAATGACAGGTAAAGAAGAGTCACCGGTGTTTACTCAGATGTTCACATTTGCAGAATGGCAGCTTTTCAAGAAAGCATATAAAGGTCTCGGCTATACCATTATGGCAGTCTTGCATGACCCGTATGGAGATGCTGCAGAGTTAGTACAAAAGTAATCAACAATAAAAACAAAGCTATATGTTAACAATTGAGATGCTACGGCAGAGCTCAGATTTAGCAGGTCTTACTGATAACCAGCTGAATGCGATTGCTGAAATGTCAAGAAATGATGAGAACACCATTATAGGCACTAAGATTGGCGCATTGCATGGCCAATATGATACTGATATTCTTAATATCACAGGTATTAAAAAGAAAGACGGTGAAAAGAGTTATGACTATGCTAAACGTGTGCTCGGTGAGTACAAAACTAAAGCAGAATCTGCGAAAACAATTCAAACTCAGCTTACTTCTGCTCAGGCACAGGTTGCAGAGCTCCAGTCTAAGCTTGAAAAAGGAGCTGGGGATGAGGCTTTGAAGCAACAGTTAAAAGACGCTAAAGCCCAAGTGACTCAACTTCAGACTCAACTTCAAACAAAAGAAACTGAGTTCAATACCAAAAAAGCAGAGTTTGATAAGGCTATTAAAGATACACACGTAGATTATGCTTTTCAAGCTGCTACAGTTGGTCTTAAGTTTAAGAGTGGTATTACTGAGCCTATTCAGAAGACACTGCTCAATGCTGCAAAAGCAGAAGTCCTTGCAAAAGGCACTCCTGAGTTTGTAGAAGATGGCCAAGGAGGAAAGAAGCTTGTTATTCGCGGTGCGGATGGTAATATCCTTAACAACCCGAAGAACAACCTTAATCCTTATACATTACAGGAACTTGTAATGGAGACATCGCTTAAAGATGTGGTAGACATAGGCCGTCAGCAGGCAGGTGGTGGAACAGGAGGCTTTGGATCCGGCTCAGGCGGAACAGGTGGAACACTTGATCTGTCAGGTATTAAGAGCCAAGTTGAGGCTGATAAAGCTATCGAGGCGCATCTGCTTGCAAATGGTTTAACACGTGACTCGCAAGAATTCTCAGGCCAGTCAATGCGATTGAGAACTGAAAATAACGTGGCGAGTTTGCCTATTAGATAAAAAATAAGTTATGAAGTATAAAAAGAAACCAGTAATAATTGAAGCAATTCAATTTGAAGACACAGCTGAAAGAATTTGTGAGCTTTCTGAGTTTATGGGAGGAGCACATGTAAATTATGAGGATAAAAATAATCCTTATATTCCTATTGAAACTTTAGAAGGTACAATGCGAGCAAGTGTAGGTGATTATATTATTAAAGGTGTAAATGGTGAGTTTTATCCATGTAAACCTGATATTTTCGAGAAAACATACGAAAAAGTATAAAGAATAAAAAATGCTATGAGGCGTAAAAGGGTAATGCACCACAATAGCGTAAGTATTAACAATTAAAAAACTTTAAAAGTTATGAGTCTAGTTTTAACACGTATCCAGAACATCCGTGCGAATTCTAACTTTGATAAGTTTGAATATCGCCCCAGTAGGTACGGTGCGCTAAATGCTTTTATGGTGCAATCCGAAGACCCTACTGGCATTCTTACTGAGGAGTTAAAGCAAAAAGCAAGAACTTCTATTGGTAATGTATTGGAAACTCCAGTAATCAACTATGATGCTGATATTACTATCGGTAGTACCCGCACATTGGAGATTGCCGATAGTGAAAATACTTCTAAGATGGTTCAAATCACATTTGCCACTTACGCATGGGGATTCACTATCGCTCCGGCGATGTATATGAATAATGAGATTGGCATCCAGAAAGACTTCGAGACCAAGATGATGAAGTACATCTATGCTTTTGCGAAAAAGCTTGATGCAACTGCTCTTGCTGCTCTTGCCGCTAACAAAACACAGATTTTGAAGAACAAGCTGCTGTATAACTTCTCTTCTAATGCCATAAACGCAAAGTGGTCTGAGCGTGAAAACGTATTCGGTGATCTTGAGGTTATGATGGGGGCAAATGACTTCTATGGTCAGTTGCATATTATTGGTGATCCTGGCGTTGAGTCTATCATGCGTAAGTTACAGCAACATGGCCTTTATAACGATGTGAACAAGCAAAATGAGTTTGGTACAAAGATTGTTCACTTGACGAACAATATTGCAGCTAACAGTGGCAAATATGCTCAAGGTTATGCTGTAAATGCCGGCTCTCTTGGAATGTTGACCCGTTTCGAGCGTGATTGCTTGCTCGGAACTGTTTCCGGTGATGGTCATGAGTGGGGTATTGCTACTCTGCCTTTGTTGAACATGCCTGTTGGCACATACTTCTATGATTCTGTAGGTGACTACAGTGCTATCGCGGGGGCTGCTACCGCTGATATGAATCGCACTCGCAAAGAGCACTATGGCTTTGCTGTTGATATAGCCTTCTTGACAGCATATAACAGCTCACCTACTACATTGGCAAGTCCTATTCTGTCATTCAATATATCAAGCGAAAATGCAGTTTACGCTAAGCCTGTCGTTGTTGTCAACTCTGAAGACAGCCCTGTAAACACTAAAGCCGTGGGTGCTGGGGGATGATAAATCGATAGCAGATCGTTAGGTTGTTATTAGCTTTGGTAGGAGGTACACTGAGCCACTGGCGATAGTGGCCTCCTATTTTTCATTTAAATTAAGAATTATGGTTAGAGCCTGTGATATACAAGAAAAGCTGTTACATCTTATTGGGTGGGAGCAGAATTATGACACATCAGACCTAAAAATATCTGATGCTTTAACCGTGAGTGAAAGTGGCCTATATTTTCAGCAGATTCATCCTTTGCTGACTTTGCAGAATATGTCATGTATTGCTCCGGATTTTAAAAATATTACTTTTCCAGAGTATGAGAATAAGGAATTTAGCAAAGGAAATATAGTAGCCTATAAGGGCAAAACATATAAGCTAATACGTGAAACAAATAGAGACGAGCAGAAACAACTTGTACCTCCTTATAACTCTGAATATTGGGTAGAGACTAATCCATTCTCAGAATGGCTTGAGGGTAAAACAAAAGCAAGTATTCAAAAAGCTATTACTAGATACTGTAATGAAAAAACAGCAGAAGGAACAAACAAGCCATTATGCGAAAGTCGTACTCTGTTTGACGGGACAGGTAGATTAGTAGATACTGTAAAGAATAAGAAAAACTTAGTCGGCTTCGAGATTGTACCTATACGGGCAAAAGGCGTAACTACAAAAATAAATAAGATATGTCTTCAGTTCACTAAAGCTGGAGAATATACTTTGTATCTTATGCATTCAAGTATGTATGAGCCGATCAGAACTATAAAACTGACAAAGACACGAGATAATAGTGCTGAATGGTTTACTATCGATGACCTCTATTTACCGTATCAAAGTGAAGACATTGATGCAGGAGGAAGTTGGTATTTATGCTATTCTCAATCTGAGCTTCCAGAAGGAAGTCAAGCTATTAGAAAAAATAAAGACTGGTCAAAAGAGCCATGCGGGTCATGCTCACGTAGAGAATTGCTCGCTTGGATGGCATGGTCTAAATACCTCGAGATTCACCCATTTTATGTGAATGAAGAGCTTACAGACATAGAAGATGAGAGTTTACATCTATGGGATGTTGAGAATAATCAATATACATATGATAATAACTATGGGTTGAATTTAGAAGTTACTGTAAGCTGTGATATTACAGACTTTATAGTTGAGCAGAGAATGATGTTTCAAGATGTCATAGCTAAGCAGGTAGCAATAGATATGTTGCGTGAATTCGCGTACAACTCTAATGTGAGAACAAACAGGCATTCAATCAATGCTTCTAGGCCCGATATATTATACGAAGTGGATGGCGACTCTTCTTCTGTGAAAAAGTCAGGTTTAAGCTATCAGCTAGATATAGCTTTTAAGGCTATTAAGCTAAGTACTTCTGGGATTGACAGAGTGTGTTTACCATGCAAAAATAATGGTATAAAATATAGAATTGTGTAAATATGGCTGTAAAACGATACAACGCGACACTTCGTAATCTGGAGTATAGGTTACGAAACTTTAAAGATAGCTTGCCTATGCTATTGGAGGGTATTATACGTGATAAAGAAGACGTGATAGTATCAGCCATAGCGGATGATCAGCTGTATCGTCGCGGTATTAACGGTAGAGGTGAAAAGATAATGAGCTATATGCCATATAAACCTAAAACTATACAGATAAAAAAGAGAAAAGGGCAACCTACTACAAGAGTCACATTGCGAGATACAGGTGATTTTCACAAATCTATGTTTGTAGTATTTGATTCAGAAGGTTTTTACGTGACTGCTAGTGACGAAAAAACTCCTGAGCTCATTGAGAAATATGGTGAAGAGATTTTTCGTTTAACAGATAAAAACTTTACGAGAATAATCCGCTCACATGTAAGAAAAGAATTAACAAAACGATTAAAACGAGCAATAAGGAAATGAAAGAAAATTCAGTGCAAATACGGTTTAAAAAAGATCCTGTATTGCTTGACAAGATATTACAGGATATGCAAAAGTCACTTATGAATAAGCTTAAGTGGCTTAATTACGCATTTGGCAGGGCTTATAAACTCGTAGAGCATAGGCCAGATGGTAATAAATTTGTATATCCAGCAGTATACAATGGCAACGGAGAGTATGTATCACTTTTACCGAACGACAACTTCGGTAACTTTTCATGGTTTGATATCTATGACCCACAAAGGATTACTGAAGTAGTTCAATCATTACCTCAATATACTTTCAGCGGGGCTATTATATTTTGGTATGACCTTAGTAGTATCTATGAAGATGAAACGGTTATGCATACAGAAGAAGTAAAAGATGAGATCATGCGGGTATTAACTACTCCAGGTCTTATTACCACAACAGGTAAGCTTACTATAGATGATATATATGAGCGCTTTGAGAATATATACGAAGGTTATTCGATAGAGAAAGTTTATAATAACTATGCTTATAAAGGAGAGGGCATACAAGATATTGATAAACAATTCTTTATGTACCCTTATGCAGGAATACGGATTGAATTTACTTTAACAACTAGAGAATTATGTCAACGGTATATTTTATAACAATGTTTTCGGCTTTGATATACATATCTTCATCAGCTGCATTTGCTATTTTACTCGCTGAAAGGCTTGGCATACGTGACAAAATAGTCGCTGAGGCTCCTAAGCTTATCTCTCAATTATTCGAGTGCGATTTTTGCTTAAGTTTTTGGACGTCGCTTATTCTCGCTATTATTCTCGCTATTATCTTTAACGAGATGAGTATTATATTTATCCCTATAGCGTCAACCCCTATAACGCGAATTTTATTATGAAGAATCTTACAGTAAATAAGAAAACAGTGAGGGTTTATGATAGCATAGATGAGATGCCTATCATAAATTTCCAGAAATACAATAAGTATTTGCTTATAGACTCTGGAATCGGCTCAGACGTTGATGACATTGATGCCCATATAGCCCGTATCGCTAAGTTCATTAAAAGCAATAATGCTAAAAAAGCTTTGCAGGAGTTGCAGAATATGAGGCAAAGCATGTATATGGTTAATAGCGAAATTTCACCTAAATACTTAGCTTTTGCAGCTCTTATTCATAGCATAGATGGCGAAGAGGTTAATGACTTATCAGATGATGGGCTTAAAAACGTATTGGCTAAACTTAAAGAAATAAAGCATTCAAAGATTATAGACTTTTTAGTTTGGCTTAAAAAAAAAGTAACAACCGAACTTGAAATATACTTTCCGGGAGATTTTGTAAGTCCAAAGGAAAAAGATGCGTATGATAAGTTGAAGCAGAGAACACTTTTTGTATTAGATTCTATGATAAATGGCACAGATAATTCTGAGCAAATAGAAACCATAGATATAGTAATGCTTAATATGCATTCCCCAAAATCGTATACAGGGAGTGAATCTGTTGAAATAAAATATGATAAGCAATTTGAAAGTACTTGCCTTTTAATAGCCCAAAAGACAAGCATGGATGCTAAAAAGATGACAGTACTTCAATTCTATAATGCTGTTGATAATATAAAACAGCAATTAGAGGCAGAAAGTAAGAGTGTTAAACGGCATAAAATGAGATAATCATGGCTGAAGATGATAAAATAAAATATAGCGATATAATTGAGCCAGATGACTCGATTGAAAAACTTGTCAAACAACTCGGCGAGCTCAACCAGTCATACGAGACAATGGTGAACGCTATTAGGGCAGGAGCCGATAGGATTGTACACTCACTCAAATCAGCTAGTGGGGCCACAAGTGAAGGGCGTAAGGCTATTGATGAAGCAACAGTATCTACATCAAGGCTTGAAAGAGCTCAAAATGAGCTTAAATTAGCTTTATCTGATACGGGTAGGCAAATTGCTTGGCTTAAAGCACAAACTTCAGATGCTAATAAAGCAACTGTAGAACAGCAGCGCTATATACAGCAAGCCATATCTTCTTATGATCGTCTTAAGTCTGATTTGAAGCAGACAGTCGAGTTATATAAATCTTTAACTGCAGCTGAAAGGGCAGATAGTGAAATGGGGCAACAGTTGCTCAACGATATTCTTAATTTGAAAAATCAGATTAAGGCTCTTGATGACCAAATGAAACCTCATATCCAAACCTTATCTGAGGTAGAAAAAGCAGAGCAGAGGCTAGCTTACTTGCAATCTGATGAAGGCAAAAGATTAATCGAGCTGAAAGCTAAGATTGCTGAACTTACTTCTGCTAGAAAACAGCAGAAAGCTACAGTAGACCCATTAACTCAGGCTCAAGAGAAACTCGCCTATGCCCAATCAGAAGAAAACAAGCAGCTTAAACTCTATTCAACCCAGATACGAGAGGCAAATCAAATTGCTCAACTACAAGCCACAATTGCTAATTCTGCAGAAGGCTCTTATAATAGGCTTTCAGCTCAATATGCATTGAATAAAATACGACTTAACCAAATGTCCGCCGCCGAAAGAGAAGCTGCTGACTCTGGTAAAAAACTTGAAACTGAGACAAATGCAATTTATCAACAGATGATAAAATTGCAAGAAGCAACAGGTAATTATAGATTATCTGTAGGCCATTACCAAAAAACATGGGATGGTTTAGGTATTTCTATTTCTCAAGTAGTACGAGAATTACCTGCTGCAGCTGTATCACTTAATACTTTTTTCTTAGGTATATCGAATAATATACCTATGGTGGTCGATGAAATTAAAAGACTAAGAAGACAAAATGAGCTATTAGCTGCAGAAGGAAAAAAGCAAATAAGTGTAACAGGTTCAATAGTTAAAGCTTTGTTTGGCTGGAATACTGCACTTGTTGTGCTACTTACCGTGTTTTCTATGTACGGTAAAGAAATTATCACATGGATTGACAAAACATTAGCAGGTAGAGACGCCGCAAAATCTTTTGAAGATGCATTAGAAGATTTAAGCAGTGAATTAGGAAAAGGCTCAACTGGTGCATACGGTCAGCAAATAGCTGTGCTAAGAAGGTTATCTGAAAATTGGAGAGATTTAGGTGATAACATAAAAGCACAAACACAGTGGATTAAGGATAATGAAAAGGAATTTGGCAAACTAGGAATCACCATAGATAACATAAATGACGCTAATAATGCTTTCGTAGAAAACACAGAATCTGTTGTAGCTGCATATAAAGCAAGAGCTAAAGCAGAAGCTGCGTTGAATATTGTATCTCAGCAATACCAAAAATTATTAGCTGCAGAGAATAAGGCCGAGACAGAGAAAGTGCGTGAATACGGCTTTTTTGATAAAACTATGAATTATTTTAAAGCCTTATGGGGCGGTATCTCTGGGCCAGATTCTGATTTGTCACTTGAAACTAGGTTAAAAAAGCAAAGGCAGAGAAATGTAGAAAGCCTGCAAAAAGACGCAAAATCTCTTGAGCAAGAAGTTGAAAGTTATTTCAACGTATGGAAATTTTATGAAGATCAAGCAGATGCTCTATTTAAAGAAATCGGTTTAAAAGAATCTCATAAAAAAGATAAAAAACGCACACCGAGAGATGCTGATGATAGACTGAATACTCTTGCTTTAGCAGCTGAAAAAGCATATCAAAAGAGTCGCACGGAGATAGAGAGAGATGAAAATAAGAAGCGCAGAGCTGAAGCGTTCGCATCATTTAATCAAGAAATAGCTGATTTAAATGATAAATACGCCAGAATCCAAAAAATATTAAAAGGTCAAGATGAAAAATATAAAGAGCTTACAGAAAGTCAAAAAGAAACGGCTATTAAAGCATTAGAGGATATAGAAAACGCTATAGAGAATAAGCAAAAAGGCTTAACTTTAAGCCTAGATTTGCTTAATATAGATGTAGAAATACAAAAAGCTGAACAGCTGTTAGAGTTATTAGAGTTAGAAGGCGAAGTATCTAAAAAAGGCTCTTATGAAGAACTCAGCAATTCTTTAAAACGATTAGATGTTGAAAGACAAATAGCATTACTTAAGAATGCTCAGTTGCCAGAAGCTAAAAGGCAACCTACAAGTGCTATAAACACATCTTTTGATAAACAAAAAGCTATTGCTGTTGGTAGTTTTAGCATGTCAAGTTTTGATGAGCAACAAGCTCTTGATGAAGCTATATTTAATGAAGTTAAGCGCAGCGAAACTGAGATAACCAGATTCAAACTTGAGCAAGAAAAAGCTAGATGGCAAGAACAAATACGTTTAGCAGAAGCTGGTGGATTAGATTGGAGTCAAGCTCAGATCGATGCTGCCAAAGCTACCGTTAAAGGTATAGATCGTGAATTGTCAGAGCTCAATGATTTTATTAAAAATATTGGTAAAAAAGGTTTAGGTGGCACTCTGCTTGAGAAACTCGGTTTTGATGATAATCAAGTTGATGCTTTAAAAGATGCAGTAAACATAGTAATAGAACAACTTCAATCCATTGTTGATGCCGAGGTTGAAATGTCTAAGCAGATTGTAGAAGCAGCTGAGGCTAGAGTAGAAGCCGCGCAAAAAGCCTATGACGCTGAAATTGAGGCTCGTAATAATGGTTATGCTAATAATGTAGCAACCGCTAGAAAAGAGCTTGAACAAGAAAAGAAAAATCAACAAGAAAAGCAAAAAATGCTTGAAGCAGCCCAAAGACGTCAAGAATCATTGAATAGCATTACTCAGGCATCTTCACTTATTACTGCATCCGCTAATTTATGGAGCTCATTTTCTTCAATCCCTATTGTTGGCCCAGCACTTGCATTAGCCGCTATAGCTACAATGTGGACTTCGTTCGCTACAGCTAAAGTTAAAGCTAAGCAAGTAACAGCAAGTCAATCAGATGAATATGGCGAAGGTGGTCTCGAGTTTTTGGAAGGAGGATCTCATGCATCTGGCAACGATATTGACTTAGGTGTAAAGAATAAAAAGAAACACAGGATGAAAGCTGAAGGTGGAGAAGCCCTTGCTATCATTAACAAGAATAAGACAAGGAAATACCGTAAGATATTACCAGACGTTATTAACAGCTTAAACAAAGGGATATTTGAAGATAAATATGCCAATGCTTTTAATAGAGATGCTGACGCCGATATATTCATAAATCAGTCAAACGCTGATCTGCACAAGATCGAAAGTAGTCTTGATAAGATAATAAAGCAGAATGGCGAAAAGATATTTGTAGATGGCCAAGGTAGAACTATTATAAGAAATGGTAATCTAACTAAAATTATACGCTCATGAAAGTAAATAAGTATATATTCAAGATAAGGCGCGATACGGTTACCGGGTATGATATAACTGAAGTATCACCTCATTTTAAGAATCTGAAAAAGAAGTATGCATTTGAAAATGGCAAAAGGTTTTTCAGAGAGACACTTGAAGGTAAAATACAGTTTTTTGGCCAGAATTTTGAGTTAATATATAATTCGAATATTAACACAAAGTTTACATTAATAATTGAAGAAGAAGTATCAGGCAAAAAGAGAGAATTTTTCAGAGGCACATTTAGTAAAACTGATTGTAAATTCGATGTTAGTTTTAAGATGTGTGAGCCAAAAATTTCTCCAATCGATAGCTATTCTAACATCGTTGATAATTATGAGAATGAATATGAGCTCCTAGAGATACCACCAGTCATTACACCTCTTTATCTATATAAACGCGCATGCATACAGGTGTATATAGCTGGTAGCTCTACTGTAACTAACTTCGTAGGCGGAACATACTGGGAGCAAGACGTGAACGAGATAGTAAGCGACGCCAAGGAGCTGATGGAAAAATACTATTTTGAGCCTTACGGTGGTATATCAGAAGTAAATATAACAGGCGTAGCATCTGGAGTGAATGGGGTATATGCTGCAGTTAATCCTGATGGTGTATCTGGTAAAATACACAATGAGAATCTGTACTATTTGCAGTATAAGAAAGACAATGACAAAAAAGGTAGATACTATCTATATAATGCGTCAAATGTTGCTATATATAGGTCTGAGCCGGTTACTAATATTATAAAGCTAGAAGGCGAATTTTGGGAACCATTATTTGATAGCACGACTCCTTTTTATATAGGTAATGAAATTAATTTCTATAAATGGGACAGCTCAAATGGTACTCAATCTGAAACAGTAGCATTTAAACCTAAATATGCTATGGCACGTAGCATATACCAAAGGCTGTTATGTGATGTTGATTCTATCGAAATAACTTCCGGAAATGTCAAAAATACATACGATATACCACTTGAAGACATAGCTAATAATAGCAATAATTACAAAAAAGTAATAGGTTTAAGATCTTCAAATACTATAGTAGCAACATCTAGAACGTCAAAGCAACCAACCAGATTTGGCATAAATGATAATGGAGATTATTTCACTAGTGCGTTTATACCATTATCTACTGGGTTTAGTTCTCCACTTCCTATATGCCACAATTCATGGAGTAATGCTTCTATATGGTATATATATTCTACAGCATACGATAGTATCGATACATCTACCAGAAAAAAATATAAGCTTAAAGATGCATTCAAATTATCAGATGTAATAAAAGCTTTATTATCTAAAATAGCGCCTGGCATATCGCATGAAGCTACTGAAGAATATAGTAAATTTTTATATGGAAGCCCCAACCCTATTGTATATGATACATTTACGCTATTTATTACACCTAAATCCAATATACTAAAAGGAGAATATGATCAAGCAGCCCAAAGAGCTACTTTGTCATTGAAAAGTATAATGGATATGCTCGAACAGTGCTTTAGATGCTATTGGCATATAGAAAATGGTAAGTTTATAATAGAGCATGTTTCTTGGTATAATAATGGGCGCACATACGTAACTGGAGGTAATCAAGTTGTGCAGTATGATCTTACAACTATGACAGACCCACGTAATTTAAAACATATAGGGTATAAACAAACTGAGGTGTCATATGTGAAACAGGAATTGGCATCTAGGTATGAATTTAGCTGGATGGACACAGTGACTGATGCATTTAAGGGTACTAGCATAGATGTAAAATCAACTTACGTGGATAAGAGTCTTAACGAAGATGTATCAGTAAGTAATTTCACATCTGATATCGATTATATGCTTTTAAGCCCATCCGATTTCTCGATGGATGGTTTCGCTCTCATGGCTGCTAAAAAAGTAGGCTCTAATTGGGAACTACCATTTATTAAATTTGAATTGACTTCAAGCGATAGTGGCTTATTATATTCGCTTAATTTACAGAATGGGTATCTATCGTGGTTTTATTTAATAAAGTTTTATATGCTTGATATGCCAGGAGACAATATAAGCTATTCTGAACTAACGTCACTTGAAGTTATAAGTGTTAAGGCATGTGTATCACAGGAAGTAAAATTTTCCATATTAAATACTATACCTGATTTATATAGTGCGATCAAAACAGATTTAGGGATCGGCTATATATCTGAAATGCTTATAGACTTAATATCTAAACAAGCTAAAGTAACCATATTAAGTAAGCCTAAATAAAGTGTAGTTTTTATTAAAAACAGTTAAATTAATTTTTTCTTTCGTATTATATACATATATTCGCAATAACAAAAAGCTGCTGTACAATGCCACCTAACAATAATTTTAACATATTAGCTTGGTATGATTCTATTGATCAACAGAATCATCGCAAGTCATACGTGTATGGTAGTATCTGGGGTCTTATAGCTCCGGATAATAGCATTCTTCCCTTTCAATTCGTGTCTCCAGGCTCACTAGGAAATGTTACCAGTATAGTAGTAAAGAGTCTTAATAGTAATAAATCTATAGATTTAACGGGCAAACTCGATATACAGGTTACTAATCATACGGATGATGATAACAATGCTTATAGCATAGTGATGCATAAGGGGAATAGCACAATATCCCCAAAACTAAGCGAGGGCAGACACTATATAGTATTAAAGCAAGGTACTAAAACCTGGTATTCAGAGGTATTTACAGTAGTTTCTAACATTAGTTGTTATATAAAACTTGAGTACTGGGATAACGACAATCTTTATTTTAAAGGTGGTCATATAGATTACACTTCAGGGTTTAAGTTTGTATGCTATCTTAGCACTAAAATAGGTAAACCTTCGTATCCTTTTGAAGAAGAACTTACTGAAAGAGATGGTTATAAGTTTATAGAAAAGCAAACCAGTTCTAAAGTATACAACATGACTTTTAATGCACCAGAATTTATGTGTGATGCATTAAGGCTTGTTCGTATGTGTGATAACATAAATATAACAAGCGATGGAAAAGTATATAGAGCTTTATCATTCTCAGTCAATGTGGATTGGGAAGACTACGGTGATGTTGCAGCAGTCGACGCAGAGTTTGAGACAGACACTGTAGTTACTAAGATAGCAAATATATTGAACGGTCCTTCTGAATCTGGAACGACTTTTAATAATGCGCTATTATATGAAAAGAGCAGTCCCTTGATGTTTGGCAAGGATGTAATAGCGCAGTATACAAGAACTGTTCAAGTATCAGTACAAGCAGAATTTGCTGGTAAATTAATTAGAGAGTTAAATGAATATGTAAATGATGCTTTACCAGAAGTCGGTTATCTAGCATTAGACTTAGGATACGGTGAAGCTATGAAGCTTTCTATCAATAAGTTAGCTAATAGATATTGGAACTATGTTGATACAGATCCAGATAATAGTTATCTTATTCCTAAGAATGCTAAGCACATATTATCAATAGGAGACATCGTGGCTTACGCTACCTCGGATCACGACATTGTACTCCCTCATGCGGGCTACAACATGTTGGGTGCTGTTATGATAAAGGAGGATAGTGGACTCATCATTGATTCCGCTACCGGTCTATTGTCGCTGGATCCGAATTTCGGCGGCAAGGGTAAGATCTATTACGCTGGAGCGGGCTTGCAATTGCTGAACCAGCCGAACACGGAGGACACGCAGAACCAGTTCGCCGTGAAGTTCGGCAACGCCAAGGGCACTGTACTGGAAGGAGACAAGCTATACGCCGCCACATGGTGGGGGCAGAAACTCAACTCCAGCGGGATAGCTACCGGGGCGATGACAGGCGTGCCGAGCATCAACGACCTTATACACCTTAACAGCGACAAGACGTTTGACGTGGCCAAGGATAAATCGGCGCAATGGGTCCGTTTCTCTGGGGGTAACTCGATTAACGGGGTGACAGGCACGAACGCCGTGCTGTCCAACCTGTATCTCAATTATAAGGACGCTAGCCATTATGTCAAGATTGACGCTAATGACAACGTTCTGGCGACCAGTGACGTGGTTGCCTACGCAACCGGTAATTATGATATAGTAAGCCCTATAGCCGGGACGAACGCTCTTGGGGCTGTAAAGATCGGGTCTGGCATATCGGTATCAGCTGACGGAACTATATCAGTATCTGGAACCGGTACTATCGGGGGGATATCAGTTACAGGAAATGGCAATGTACTTACAAACGCCACGCTTAGCTCTGACAAAAAGATAATAACGTTTACAAAGGACTTAACGGCGTTGACCACAACTAATTACGCTGCTACACTAGACAGTAAGTACGTGAAGAAAGCAGGGGATACCATGTCTGGGATATTGACTATAGCATGTAATGCGATCAATAGTCAATTGATACTTAAATCAACTGCTAGTGACGCAAAAAGTAAGGCCGCAGGTATAAAATTCACCGCTGCGCAAAACGCAACACAAAACGTGATATTAAGGCATGAGTATTATGATACGTTTTTAGCTGGATATGGGATCGCTATAAGCAAGGAGGGTATTTTAGAGGGCAGTGATCCTAATATGTTCCTGTACAACACAGGCCGATATATATCCAAGGTTGCCACGGGAACCAAGCCCATTGACGTGGTATCCACCACACTTTGTAATAACCTTAATGCTGATATGTTGGATGGGTATCATAGAAGTAGTTTATATAATACAATAATTGATTGGTATCGTACTAGTACTGCTAGGTCTAGGGAAATAACAGTAACAAATGATTATAACACATTCTATCCTGTAGTTTTAGAAGTTGCAGTTAATGCCAATGGAGTCCCATATACAATAGGTATAGGTAAATCGTTAGGTTCAACATCAAATCCTAATTGGGATGGCAACCATAGTAATAAAACTAGTAGTATTAATTACGTAGGTATTGGCAGAATAGGGCCTTGGGATGACAATGCGAACTTTTTTATTACACTATGCAATCTACAACCGTATGCAAGTTTGTTGAAAAAAGTAGAAGTTCGGGGAAATAACAAATCCATTATCGTATTTTGGCTAAGAGGTGGAACCGCTACCTATAAAATATATTCCAGCGCTGGAATACACAGCATAAATATTTACTACGCTAGAACTAATATTGGAGGTACTTCAGCTGGTTATGAATACTATGTAGAGCCAATAGCCTTGTCAAAATCCGGTAATAGTGGGAATTATGCTAAAGATTCCCATATAACAGCATCTATTTTTGAAGGATCATTAATCGGAAACGCCTCAAGCGCCTCAAGCGCTACCAAACTACAAACCCCCAGAACCATTTGGGGCCAAAACTTCAATGGGACACAGAACGTATCCGGTAATATGACTGGAGTAGGGAATATAACTATGTCTGGTAATATATATATGGGTAACAATAGAAATATATATGCCAAAAACCCAGATGGAAGTGATATGGCAATATTTTATACTAACACAAACAGTGAATTAGTTATTGGCTCAGGTAATGCGCAAAAAGGAACTAATACTTATTTATCTGGTTACGAAATTAGATTTAGAACGTCTACTAGTCTAGATGAAAGAATGCGAATCTCGGCTAATGGGAATGTTGGCATAGGCACTAGTACCCCAGTAGATAGACTGGAAGTTGCAGGGGCTATTACGGCTAATGATATATATCCTAGAAGTAATAATTCTTATAGTGTTGGCTACTCATCAAGAAGGTTCTCAAATGGATATTTTACGCAAGGCGTATATGTTGGAGACGCTAATACGAGTAATAATAGTAGCAGCAATAATACTCTTGTTGGCAGAGGATATATCGAGTTGAATAATTCCACACCATATATCGATTTTCACTACGGTAACAGTACATCCGATTACACGTCCCGGCTCATAACAACGTCAAGCGACACGCTGAATTGTACTAGCAATTTCACGTCTAGCAAAAATATAAGAGCCACTGGTGATGTTGTGGCATATTCCACAGGGAACGCTCCAGCTCCATTTAAATACTGGTACCCATCGGTTGATACGGGGGGTAATCTTAGCTGGACGAACAGCACGTCAACGACTACTCCAACCACGAGGAACATCCGGGGGCCGCAAGGAGCTACCGGGCCGCAAGGAGCTACCGGGCCACAGGGGCCTAAAGGTGCTACCGGCCCACAGGGGCCGACTGGGCCACAGGGGCCGTCTTGGAATGGTGGTATTGTTACTAATAATGTAACAGTAAAAGCTACATGGGCTGCATTTGGGTTACAAGGAGGTACAAACAATTTCTATTTGTCGCAGCGTGGTGATAATATAGTATATTTCTGTTTTGGAGGATCAAACAACAATAAAGGCTCATTCTCTCCATCTGGAAATATGTACGTAGCAGGTAACTACACCAATGGTTCGGATATACGCTTAAAAGAACGAGGCATGAACGTACCTGGCATTCTTGACAAGATAAAAAACTTGTACGCTTTCTATCATAAGCGCATTGATATAGGTGATAAAAAGACTAGGATAGGCGTTAGCGCCCAAGAGGTGCGTAACGTATTCCCGGAGGTTATAGGTACTGCTAGCACGCCGGATTATGGTGATATATTGACCGTTGATTACGCTACGCTGGCTACTGTAGTGTCAATCAATGGCATCAATGAGCTTAATATTAAGCTGGATAAGTTCATCAGCCATACAAAGTCATGGATGACCGACAAGGACAAGCGTATAGCAGACCTTGAAGAAGAGGTGAAAGAGTTAAGAGAAGAGTTGAACAATTTAAAAGCGGCGTAAAATGGCTACATTACCGAATAACGATATATCGATAATGATGGTGCGAAATGCAATAAATTGCCCAAGCACTGATCTTGGTACATTATGTGCCAAGGCAAAATCTGGTGGTAAAGGCGGGTATGCTTTTGAGATAGTAGAAAATGGCTACACGCAAGTCCATGGAAGAAATATTATTGATTCTGAAGGTTTACCTTCTTCTTACCCGTATTGGAATATATGGTGCAATAATTCCCCGGGCCAGTGGAAATTGGTTGATAGCTCATCTAAGCCTGTACGCTTTGAGCTAAAAAGAGATTCCTCTAATAAATATATTTTTAGTCTTGGGGGCTTCAGGGGGCACAACACCGACGCTTCAATCCCGATAATGCCAAATATAAAAAAGACGTTTGTACGGCACGGTACGTTGCCTATAAACACAGATATAGAGCTCAAAGCCAATCTTGGCGATTACGATTGGTCTAAGATTAGCGGGGTAAATGGGTGCCAACTTTTTGTATATGATGGGAGTTCTATATATTCTAGATCAGAAGTCAAGGCAATAACCCGTAATTCGCTCATGAGTATGGGAAAAATTCCATTGACGATAAATACTACAAGTACATATACTAAAAAATATACTATTAAAATGGCTTTAGGCACTGCCGCAGGTATAGGCACGTCAACGGTTGATTTTAATATGCTTGGGGTATTGCCTGTATTCGGAGAGCTATCTATTACTGTCGCGGATGCTTCTCCAGCATATATAGCCGATGTGTATATAGAAAACTTTGCGCATGCTTTCCGTTTAACCGATGTCATAAGTGAAAATCATGTCAATGGTACATACACAGGGCTAGGTGGTATAAGCGCTGACAACAGAAGACTTGTTAGACTAAGATATGAGAAAGTAAGCAACACTGATAATTCCATATTGGAGACTATAAACGTAACATCTGCTTTTAAGCCTACAGAAAGACCTCCTATGTTATCTGTATATCATGTCGGGGATACGGAGTCTTTTTATTTTGACCAGAATAGGATGTATAACTCACAAGGAACGCATATAGTTGTAACATTTTTTTATGAATAAACATTTTAAAAACTAAAGATTATGACATTACAAGAAGTAAAGACAGAGAGCGTAACAAAAATCATCAATGGTATTGGAGAAACTCTTGATATCAAGGAGAGCCGTGTTACGATAACGAGCGAGAACAAGGTATCCGAGGCGAACGGACAGGTTTATAACAAGCAAGCCGGTTATATCGGAAGCTATAACTACATCAGATTTGGGGGATTGAGCGTCAATGTAAATGATAGCACATTTACTGCTCTGCAAGTAAGCAGTGAGATCTTGAAATACATCGATGCTATCGAGAATCAAGTATCAGTAACGATGGATTAATTATTTTTCCAGTCGTGTTATTTCGATGCGACCGGGCTTACAAGTTGAATTATAATATAAAAAAACATAGATCATGAAAAAGAAAGAAGCCATTGAATTATACAAGGTGTTGAACGGATGCAAGCTGACCGGCATGGTGTCATCCTCAAAGATGATTGTACTTAACAACCTTAGAAGTTTGCGCCCAGTGTCTGAGGCATATGAGTCTGATGTGAAGGAAGCTATTGAGAAATTAAAACCTGAAGGTTTTGATGAGTTGACAAAAAAGGCTCGAGAATACAATGACTCTGTGAATACTGGTGGTAAGCCTACTATGTCTGCAGAGGAGTTGAAAGAAGTGTCCTCTGCCATCGATAGCTACAACAAAGAGATAAATGATTTTATCGAGAAGATCCTTAATGAGGATGCAGGCATAGAGCTGGAGAAGCTTGATACCCCAAACCTTGAGAAACTCTTGGACGCCAATGATATAGAGGCTAGCCAGCTAGCTATTATCTATATGCATCTATCTTAAAATTTGTGTTTTGTACCTTTTCTAGAGAGGTACTTATGTATAAATTAGTTTTATTGTTTAACCATTAAACTATAAAGATTATGGTTACATTACCACCAGTAGGCTTAGCCGCTGCTCCTGTGGCAAACCAAGTTTCATTCTTGGCCACATTTAAGGAGAAATTGTGTCGTTGCGTTTGCGCAACTTCTACTAATCAACCATTCGCAACTGTTACTTACAGGAACGAAACGCCAGTTCTCAATGGAACTACGGTTTTTGTACCTATTGTAGCAACAATCACTATTGTTACTCCTAATGCTTGCAAATGTCGGGCAGAAACACAAGTAATCAATGAGCGATTTGTGGTTGCATTCCAAGGTGTAATGACACTTCCTGCATCTGTTGTTATTACTCAAGTCGGTATGACTCAAGGACTTATTAAAATAGTATGCGGAAAATCCAATTGCTATGCTATTAATAGTTCTTTGACTGTTTCTATTGCTGCGCCTGCAGCCTAATTGAAATCAAGGGTACTTAGGAAAGTTTTATACTTTTCTGAGTACCCTATTTTATTAACAACTTAAGAAGATAAGCTATATGATATTGCTTAAAGACATAAAACAGAATTATCCTGTGTATATTCTAGATACACAGGAGTTTGATATTATTCAAGGCAAAGCTACTCAGGTATCATTTCCTAGATTGGAAATGAACCAGAAAACCTGTAAAACTGAGATGGTAGTTGATGTCACTATAGAGGCTAATGGGAAAATAGCAACATATACTATTCCTGAAAACCATTCAGTTACTTATGCTGGGCATCTCGTTTTAGCAACAGAAAAACCTGGGTTGGCAAGTGAGGTTGAAGCTCAGAAGGCAAGTGCAGAACAAGTTTTAGCTTCTGCTTATAAAATAGCAAATGACCCTGATGGGTATGATGGCATGATTTTTTGTAGATGGACTGCTGACGCAATAGGGAAAGCAATCAAATTGGACTGGGAAAAATTCATATAGCCATGCTAGAACTAATTGAAACCAAAAACTTTGATGGGTTTATATTTTTCATAGCCGTTAGAGTTTGTATTATTTTGGCCTGCTGGCTTTTCATGGTACTAAGTAGTATAGTAGATTTCTGGAGTGGAACAACAACAGCAAAAGCACTTGACCAAAAATTAATGTCACATGGGTTTCGTAAAACAATCACAAAAATCGGTGATTATGTAAGGCTGATGCTTTTTGCTCTTATGTTTGATATACTTGGGAGCTTGTTATCATTCTATATAGTTCCATTCGCCACAATTCTATGCACTGTCGCTATTATATACATTGAAGGTAAATCTGTAGTTGAAAATAGTAAACGTAAAAAAGCTCATGCTGCAGAAGTACCTGATATAGTTAAACAGATTGTGCAAGCTACAACTACTGAGCAGGGCCATGAGATATTAAATAAAATAAACCAATTATTAGCACTAAATGAGAAATATAAATGAAACTGCAAGGAATTAGTATCAGCGTAGTTCGCAATGAATACGAATACAATAAGTATGTAAGTGAAGAGTATCGTAAGCAATATGATTATGAAGCAAGTAAATCTAGTCTGCCTTGGATTATCATAGATTTTGCAAAATATAATACTCTTGAAGATTTCGTAAGCAATTCAGAGCTTACCTTTTCTCCAGCCGCTGATTTTACAGAAATAAGTCAGGCAGGAAACGGAGAATGGTCTGTAGGTTCAGACAAAACAAAATTGACGGTTAATCTACAAAAGATGAATCGCTTAATGCTTGAAGCCAAAAAGGACGTAGGCTATGTTTCTTTACCCGCTAACTTCTCAGTTACTGTAAAAGATAAGCAAGGTGATATTTTTACAGATGAGCATGCCTCAATTGATTTGTCTGACACAGCTAAAATTTTGAAAAGCATTGATGAGCAATGCTTGCAACAAGGAGGTGGCTATTTAGCTGAATTATTTTATGAACTTATCGCACAAGGTAAAGTATGAGAAAGATAAATAAAATCATAGTCCATTGCTCTGCTACTCCTGAAGGGCAGGATGTCAAAACAGAGACCATACGAGATTGGCATGTGAGCGGTAATCACTGGAAAGATATTGGTTACCACTACGTGATTGAGCTCGATGGCTCTGTTCACAGAGGCAGAGATGAAAGTGTAGTTGGAGCACACTGTTCAGGCCAAAATGCGAACTCTATAGGAGTATGCTATGTAGGAGGTGTTGCTAAAGACGGTAAAACTCCTAAAGATACGCGCACTGAGGCTCAAAAGCGATCTTTACTCGAAACATTGAAAATCTTAAAGGTAAAATACCCAAATGCTACTATCCATGGGCATAGAGAATTTGCAGCTAAGGCATGCCCCAGCTTTGATGCTAAGTACGAGTATAAAGATCTCTGAAGTGTATAAAAACCATTCTCGCACATAAGAAATTATTACGAGAATGGTTTTTATATTAAAGATAAGTAATTATAAACAAGAAATTAAAATTATGCGAGAATATGCGAGAATAAATTGAGCATGAAAAAGATAATCATAAAAATAGGAATAATCGCTGTTGCTATTCTACTTATAGTAATAGCAGGAATTAGGATTAAAAGCCTAAAAGAAGAAAACAGTAGGCTTAAAAGCAATCAGGAAGTATTGCTTTCAGAAAAAGAGTCTATAATAGCACAAAGCCAACTCTATAAAGTATCTGATAGCCTTAATGCTGCTAAAGTAACAGAGCTTCAGCTTTCACTTTCTGAATATAGGAAATACAGAAAGCAGGATTTGAAACTAATTGAGCAGCTTAAAGTAAGCAAATCAGACTTACAAAGAGTTATATCGTCTCAGACAGAAACAATAAACTTACTTTCTGCAAAGCTGAGTGACTCCATAAGAATTGATACTACGACGAATACAGTTGATACACTTAAATGCTTTAATTACAAATCAAAATGGACTGATGCGGCAGGATGTGTTGACCTAAAAAGAAATACTGTAGAGTTGCAAATATCTAATAGGGAGTCACTTAAAATAGTAGAAACAGTGAAGCATAAGCGCTTTTTGGGATTTTTATGGAAAACCAATAAAGTAAAAAGTAGGCAAGTAGACGTCGTAAGCCAAAATCCAGCCACTTCTATAGTTAATGTGGATTACATAAGCATAAACGGTAAACAATAGAAACAATATAAACAATCCATTGTTTACGCCTAAAGTGCTCAAAATCAATTACTTATATATGCTGTAAACAAATAAACAATAATTTCATTAAATCTTCTCGTAGTAAAAGCTGGTATTTCTTATTAACATTAATGTTAATCGGAAATTAAGAAATTAAGTTTGAAATAATAGGGGAGATTGTTTCTATTGTTTCTTTGTTTACGGCAATTTCAAGCCCTCCTACTAAAATTGCCGCTTAAATATTTTTAACAAAATAAATTCTCAAAATTAATGAAATAAATTTTTTCTATCGAGAATAATTTGTATATTTGCATATCAAAAATAAGATAATAAAAATCACCAAAATATGGAGCAACAATTTAATATAGGTAATGTTATTGAGCACTACAAGCTAAATACAGAAGATTTAGCAAAGGTGTTATTTCCTACTGTTAAATATCCGAAACAAGCCTTTGACCGCGTGTTAAAAGGCGAAGCCAATTTGGATGTTATACAGCTAGAGCGATTGGCCAATCATATTGGCGTGTTAGTAACTGACTTGTTTTCAGCAAATACTTGGAAAGGTTCATCTGAAGACGGATGCCTGACAATGCTTAAAGGTGAATACAAAGTAAAACTGAATTATAAAGGCGTGTACGTATCTATATATAAGAACAATGAACTTATTCATCAGAAGCTCTCAAACGTACCAGATATGACAGTAAGCGAGTTTATTAACTATTTAGATAACTTTATTAAAAATTACGAAAATGGAAACGATTAAAATTTCTGTTGAGGTTAGCGTAAACCTGTCTGAAAATACGCAGAATTTCATTAAGTCATTGTTTGGTAATGCTATTGCTCCTTCAGCACCTGCTGCTCCGGCTGCCAAGCCCACTCCGGCTGCTCCTGCCGCACCAGCAAAGCCAGCTCCTGCAAAACCTACTACCCAGCCTGCAGCACCTGCTCAGACTCAAAGCGCTGCCAAACCTGCACCTTCAGCACCTGCTGCTCCGGCTGCTTCTTCTGCCTCTAAGAACATTGAGGATGTTCGCGGCATGCTCGCAGAAAAAGTCAATGAGCATCGTGACGAGATTAAGCAGAAACTCAATGAGCTTGGAGCCCCGAGTGTGACAAAGCTTGACCCGGCTAAATATGACGAAATGTATAACTTCTTAGAATCACTGTAATTATGTCAAGTACAAAGAAGTTGCAAAAGATGGCTCAGAAGTTTCGTAGAGAAAATCCAATGCTTTATATTCGTTGTTGCTATGGACTAACAAAACTGGCAGAAACATATAAGTCAAATGGTAAGTAGTACTAAACCGCAGAAGCATAGCCAAAGAAGTCATGCACTTCTTTCGGCTTCTGGAGCAGGAAGATGGCTGAATTGTACTCCGTCTGCCAAGCTTGAAGATGAATACGGAGAAAAGAAGTCTTCGGTATATGCAGAAGAAGGTACATTAGCTCATGAGCTCTCAGAGCTCTACCTGAGAAAAGATACGCTAGGCAGCGTTAACGAGCAGGATTTTGATCAAAGGCTCGAAGAGATAATGATGAACGATTTGTTCAGCGAGGAAATGCTTGAAGTCGTGCCTATCTATACGGATTATTGCTCAGAGCAATTAGCTGAAGCAAGAACTGAAAATCCGTTAGCTGTTATGGAAATCGAGCAGAAACTCGATTTGACAGAATATGTGCCTGAAAGCTTTGGAACAGCCGACTGTGTTATTATCAACGATGATCTTATGGAAGTCATTGACTTGAAATATGGAAAAGGTGTTCCAGTGTATGCTGAGTGGAATAAGCAACTTATGCTTTATGGGCTTGGGGCTTTGCAGAAATATGACACTATGTATGATATAACGGAAATACGATTGACTATTGTGCAACCTCGTATTAACAATATATCAAGTTGGCAAATATCTGTTGAAGAACTACACAGATGGGCAGAAGAAGAACTTAGACCAAGAGCTGAACTCGCTTTTGAGGGCAAAGGAGATCTTAATGCTGGGGATTGGTGCAGATTTTGTGCTGTGCGTAATCAATGTCGTAAGCTTTATGAGCAACAACTCGAAATCGCACGACATGAATTCGCAGATCCAGAGTTATTAACAGACGATGAGATTGCTGATATAGTTAAACGCACACCTAAGTTAATAGAGTGGGCTAATTCAATAGCAGAATACGCACAAACTAAAGCAATCAACGAGAATAAGCAATGGCCAGGACTTAAATTGGTCGAAGGAATCAGTCGGCGCAAATGGGCTGATGAAGATCAAGCTTCTAATGCAATTTTTGCACGTTGCCCTGAACTTTCAGAGGATGAGATTTTCAATATGAAGCTTAAACCAATTACTTCTATTGAGAAGTTAGTAGGTAAAAAGCGTTTTGAGGAAATACTCTCGGATGTGGTTATTAAGCCACAAGGCAAACCTACTCTTGTACCGCTTGAGGACAAGAGACCAGCAATGGGATATACTCAAGCGCAATTAGATTTTAAAGAATAATAACAACTTAAAAATTAAAGAAAATGAGTAATCAAGTAAATTCAACTAAGGTAGTAACTGGCAAAGTAAGATTTTGTTATGTAAACGTGTTCGAGCCCACAGCTATGAATGAGGGCGATACTCCTAAGTACAATATATGCGTTCTTATTCCTAAGAGCGATACGGCTACTATTGATAAAATCAAGAAAGCTATAGAAGCTGCAAAGGGAGCAGGTAAGGCAAAACTCGCAGATAAGAACGGCCGTATCCCAGCAAATCTCAAATTGCCTCTGCGTGATGGCGATGAAGAGCGCCCGGATGACCCTGCATTTGAGGGCCACTATTTCATCAATGCAAACTCGATGCGTCAGCCGAGCATTGTGGACCGCTCACTCAACCCAATCATGAGCAGAGACGAGTTCTACTCTGGTTGTTATGGCCGCGCTTCAATTAACTTCTATGCTTTCAGTGTTTCATCCAAAGGCATTGCTGCTGGATTGAACAACCTTCAGAAGCTCGAAGATGGAGAGATGTTGGCCGGTGGCTCAACAGCTGAAGAAGATTTCGGTGGAGAGAATGCTGTTCAGGATGACGATATGATGTAATATCGGAGGCATTTGTTTACGCCTGGATAGGTCCGGACTAATTAGTCCGGGCCTCTTTTATGGGATAGTAAGTTTAACTGGTAAAACAGGGCGAGGTATGGGCGTTCACTTGCGGGTTCGACTCCCGTCTATCCCACTATTATAAATAATAAATAAAACAATAATGGCAGAAAATCTTTTTATAGACGTTGAAACATATTCATCTGTAGATATTAAAGAGTCTGGAGCTTATAAGTATATAGAGTCGCCAGATTTTGAAATTCTTATAATAGGATATGCTTTAGATGATAGCCCGGTAAAAATAGTAGACTTAGCTCAAGGCGAAGAAATGCCTGAAGAGCTTGAAGAAGCTTTGCTTGACCCGGATTGCGTAAAGGTGGCGCACAACGCTGTATTTGAGCGCTTGTGTTTTAAGCGCGTAGGATATGATGTTCCAGCAGAGCAGTGGTATTGTACTTCTGTAAAAGCTGCATATTGTGGTTTACCACTTTCTTTGGACGGAGTATCAAAAGCTCTTAATCTTACTGATAAAAAACTAGATACTGGTAAAGCACTTATTAAATACTTCTCATGCCCATGCAAAGCAACTCGAGTTAATGGTATGCGCACTCGAAATTATCCTGAACATGCTCCTGAAAAGTGGGAAATGTATAAGGAATATAACAAGTATGATGTACTTGCAGAGCGTGAGATATTTAATAGTTTAAAGGCATATATCATTCCTGAAATAGAACATAAAATGTATGTTCTTGATCAGAATATAAATGACAGGGGCATTCTTGTAGATATGGAATTAGCAAAGTCTGCTATTGACGTAGATAATACATATACTTCTATGTTAACTCAACATGCTCAGCAGCTAACAGGACTCGAAAATCCAAATTCACCAACTCAGATAAGACAATGGGTCGAGAAGAAAACAGGCAGTGTAGTATTATCTCTTTCTAAGGAAACAATGCCAGATTTATTTAAAGAGTTTGCTGACTACCCAGATGTAATAGAGTTGCTTAATATACGCAAAAAGCTGTCAAAGACTTCCATCAAAAAGTATTATGCAATGCTCAACTGTGCCATGAAAGATAATAGGTGTAGAGGCTTATTTCAATTTTATGGCGCAAATAGAACTGGGCGATGGGCGGGTAGGCTATTGCAATTGCAGAATCTGTCAAAGAACCACATATCACATATAGAAATACCGCGTGAACTAGTTAGAGCTCGCGATTGGGAATCTGTAGAAATGCTATATGACGATGTGTCTGATATTTTATCCCAGCTAGTAAGAACAGCTTTAATAGCTCCTGAGCATAAAACATTTGCAGTCGCTGACTTTTCAGCTATTGAGGCCCGCGTAATTTCTTGGCTTGCTAATGAAAAGTGGCGTATGGATGTGTTTAAAGGCGATGGCAAAATTTATGAAGCCACCGGCTCTAAGATGTTTAATGTGCCAATATCCGCGATTACTAAAGGTTCAGTACTGCGTGACAAATCTAAAATTTCAGAGCTAGCACTCGGGTATGAAGGTTCATTAGGAGCTCTTAAGCGAATGGGTGGAGAACGCATGGGGTTATCTGATACAGAAATGATGAGTCTGGTGCGCAAATGGCGTATGGCTAATCCTGCTATTGTAGATATGTGGAAAGAGATAGATGAAGCCTCAAAAGAAGCTGTTAGATACCAAAGGCCAGTATCATGCACATGTAGAAATATAGTATTCGATTGTGATGGAAAATTCATGACAATCAAACTACCTTCCAGTAGACAACTATTCTATTATGGGCCTAAATTCAAAGATAAGAAAATAGGCCGTTCTACAATGCCGACAAAAGTATTATGCTATCAGGGAGTTGTACAAGAAACCAAGCAATGGGGTGAGATTGATACATACGGTGGTAAACTTACAGAGAATATAGTTCAAGCTATTGCTCGTGATTTACTTGGGAATTCCATGCTTAATATGCAAGAAGAAGGTTTTGAAATAGCTATGCATGTGCATGATGAAGCTATAGCAGAAATACCTCTTGAAAATGCTAAAGAGCATTATAGCAGTATGATTAAAGCTATGGAAAAAGTGCCTCATTGGGCTTCAGATTTTCCACTAAAAGCAGATGGGTATATAACACCATTCTACTTAAAAGACTAAAATATGATTATGGTGTGCTTATATATTATTTACGCGTATTATGCAAGTAGATAAATTGAAATATGATGAGAATTTGAGCATAGCTATAGGGCTAAATGTCTCAAGTAAAATATGGAAAAATACCAAAATTACTTGGAGTGGATTAGTCCAAAAATTAGCTACTCCTGTAGTAACCACTGAAACATATAAGCGGTTTATAAATGCTACAAAAGAAGAACAAAGTAAGATAAAAGATGTAGGAGGATTTGTAGGTGGCTTTCTTACAAATGGTAGACGTGATAAAGCAAATGTGCTTTATCGCCAGTTAATTACATTGGATATTGACTTTTCTCATGAAAATTTTTGGTGGGATTTTACAATGCTATTCGGGTGTGCTGCGGCTATACATTCAACTCACAAGTCGTGTCCTGAAAAGCCACGGCATAGATTGATAATTCCGCTCGATAGAGAAGTATCGCAAGAAGAATATCAAGCTATTGCTAGAAAAGTCGCAGGAGACTTAAACATTGATTTGTTTGACCAGTCAACTTTTGATGTAAATAGACTTATGTTCTGGCCGTCTGTATCATCAGATATGGAATACTACTTTGAGTTTCAAGACGGACCTTTTCTTGAAGCTGATTATATCCTTGAGCTATATAATGATTGGCATGACACAAGCGAATGGCCAACTGCTACAGATAGCACAGATGTAATAACGCAAGCTATTAAAAAGCAAGAAGACCCAGAAGATAAAAAAGGCATAATTGGTGTTTTCTGCCGTACTTATACTATACAAGAAGCTATTGAGACTTTTCTTTCAGATGTATATACACCAGCTGGAGAAGGGCGATATACGTATATAAATGGCTCTACGGCTGCGGGCTTAATAGTCTATGATGATAAATTTGCATATTCCCATCATGGAACAGACCCAGCAGGAGGCAGATTATGTAATGCATTTGACTTAGTCCGCATACATAAATTTGGCCATTTAGATACAGGCAAAGAAAAAGAAGACAAAGATAAAAAGAGCTTTAAGGCAATGGAAGAATTTGCCTCTAAAGACTCTACAACAAAAAAGCATATCGCTGAAGAAAAGTTTGCTGAAGCTAAATTCGAGTTTGCAGAAGAAGCAAAAGCAGAAGTTCCTGAAGACTATGATACTTCATGGACAGAAGAGCTTGATGCTAATACAAAAGGCGAATATGACAATTCAGCCAACAACTTGAACATAATAATTCAACATGATCAGTTTTTAAAAGATGTATTTAAGTTAAATATTTTTGATAATAAAAGATATGTTACACGTTCGTTACCTTGGCGTAAAATTGACACTATTGATCCTTTTCGTGATGTTGATTATTCCGGTGTGCGTAATTATATTGAGTGTGTTTATGGTATTGTATCGAGCCAAAAGGTTGATGACACACTTGCGCTTGAGTTTGAAAAGAAGAAGTTTCATCCTATAAGAAAGTACTTGCTGGAACAAGAATGGGATAGTATACCTAGAGTCAATACACTGTTAATCGATTATTTTGGGGCTGAAGACAATGCCTATACTAGAGCTGCCATTAGAAAAATGCTCTGTGCTGCAGTCGCCAGAGTTTTTGAACCCGGAGTTAAATTCGACACATTACTCATATTGGTCGGAGAGCAAGGAACGTATAAAAGTACTTTCGTTAAAAAGCTCGGCATGGAATGGTTCTCAGATACATTCACGACTGTGCAGGGCAAGGAATCATTTGAGCAGATACAAGGAGCATGGCTAATTGAAATGGCAGAGCTTTCAGGTCTTAAGAAAGCAGAAGTAGAATCAATTAAGCATTATATATCAAAAAGAGAAGATATGTTCAGGCCAGCGTATGGTAGAACAGTGGAAACATACAAAAGGCAGTGTGTGTTCTTTGGTACTACTAACAATAAAGACTTTTTACGCGACCCGACAGGAAACCGGCGCTTTATGCCTATAGATGTAAGGCCAGAATACGTTACAAAATCTGTTATAGATGATCTTACTCAAGATGAAGTAGACCAAATATGGGCTGAGGCGTATCAGCTATATTTAGCAAAAGAGCCTTTATATCTTGTTGGTGACGAAGACATAATCGCTAAGATTGAGCAGCACAAACATTCAGAGACAGATGAGCGTAGAGGTATTATTGAAGAATATCTTAATACTAAATTTCCAGATGACTGGGATAAGATGGACTTGTACGACAGAAGACGTTGGCTTGAAGACCCGTTGTCTAAAAACGGTACAGTACAAAAAGACTTTGTATGCATCGCTGAAATATGGTGTGAGTGCCTTAGCAAAGAAAAGAATGATATGTCTAGGTATAATACGAGAGAGATTAATGAAATTATTAGGTCAATGCCTGAATGGGAAGCTATAGCGTCTACTAAGAATTTTTCATTATATGGCAAACAAAAATACTATAAGCGTAAAGATAGTTTATTATGATAGCGAATTTTTATAAAATGCAATATGGAAATTACCGTAATTCCGCGCTCCTTGTTACAAAAAACATAGAGCATATTCCGTCTGTCAAAACAACTGTTATATACAATGGCCAAATGTTTTGTGTTGACAGATTAGAATTTAATTTAGATAAGTGTGAGTATAACATTTATATGGCT
>ERZ780139.616-NODE-616-length-36524-cov-6.709534_pt1 | contig 36524 bp, 31 predicted proteins | sample MGYA00511476_ERZ780139 | MGnify/ENA primary metagenome ERZ780139 (study PRJEB29588, sample SAMEA2158190) | human gut metagenome | biome: human gut; feature: human-associated habitat; material: faeces | place: Denmark | collected 2008/2010 ... | reverse complement strand
CTTATCATCCGGTCCCTTTAAAAGATTCTCCATAATCAGTTTTTCCATGGAAATGTTACTGCTGTACTGTACTTCTTTTTCGCATTCTACCAGTCCGTTTCCATCAGCATTTGCATAATATAAATGTAATGTTGTTGTCTGAATGGAATTAATCTGTTTTCCCGGATTCTCAACAAAGCTTTCTTCTGTCATCAGTCCGATTACATTATCCCGGCTGTCTGCCAACGGTGCATCTCCCACATAAAAAGATACATATTTTACATCCGGAAGCTGTACCAGTGTCTTTACCACTGCTGCCCGGCACAACACCTCATCCGTAGACTGCATTTTGGAATAATTATCATTAAAGTAAAGGAACAGCTGATTGCTTTCCAGTGACCAGTCTGTAATTGTAACATCACCAGGAACCGCTTTCTGATACTCCACGCTATCCGTATTGGTGCACAACGCATCTAAAAGAGTGGCTATCATGTCCTCTGTCTTGCCCTCTTTTAAATCATATGGCTGCTCTACCACTTTTGTTTTTTCTTTATTCAGATAATAAATATGATACGCCGGGTCATCCGTCTCCTGTCTGCCACACCCTGTGAACAGCGATACCAGAAGGATAAAACTCAGCCATCCTGCAATTTTCTTCATGCCAGACCTCCTAGGCAATGTAATTCAGCGGAATCCGCACAGTAAAGAGTGTTCCCTCACCCTCTGTACTAAATACCTTAATTGCACCACGGTGCATTAATATTGCATTTCTTGTAATGGCAAGTCCAAGTCCGGTTCCACCTATTTCTCTGGAATGGGACTTGTCTACGCGGTAGAATCTTTCATAAATATGCTCTAAGGAATCCTCCGGAATACCGATGCCGGAATCGCGGACCGAAAGGCGAAAACACCCTTCGCCGCGCTGCAGGGCAACGTGCTGCAGAAGACCCAGGCCGTGATGATCCTGATGACGGTGCTGAGCCTGCTCGCCGCGGCCGTGGCAGTGGCCAACCTGATGGTCGCCTCGATCGGCGAACGGTCGGGCGAGCTGGCGTTGCTCAAGGCGCTCGGTGCCACCGATGCCGCGGTATCCCGCCTGATGCTGGCCGAAACGGCGGCAATCTCGCTGCTGGGCGCGATTGTGGGCGCGCTGCTCGGTTCCGGCGTGGCCCAGCTGATAGGCCGGGTGGTGTTCGGTTCCGGCATTACGATGCGGCCGATGGTGTTCGTGCTGGTGTTCGTGCTGCTGGCTGTCACCGTGCTGCTGGCGTCCGCCTCATCGATTCGTTCGATTCTGAATCTCAAGCCCGCGGAGGTGCTCCATGGTCGCTGAGTTTATCTACGTAGGTGTGGAAGGAGGGAACCGATGACCAACACCGGTATGTTCTTCAGAATGCTGTTCAGCGCCGTGTTCCGTCGGCGTTCGCGCGCGGTGATGGCTGTGGTGGCGTCGCTGGTCGGCGCAGCCACACTGTTCTGTCTGGCGATGATCTGCCTCGCTGTGCCGCAGCAGATGAACGAGGAGATGCGTGCGTACGGCGCGAACCTGATTGTCACGCCCACCGAATCGACCAATGCTGACGGCAAGGCCGGCATCGACAAGGCGATGGTGCAGCACACCACTGAAATGGTCAAGGCCAAGGGTTCCGCGAAATACGCCACCTACCGCTACGAGAACGTGCGCGTCAACGCCTCGCCGTACGTGATGGCCGGCGTGAATGCGGCGCAGGTCAAGAACCTCAACCATCACTGGGTGGTCGACGGCTCGTGGCCGACCGACGGCAAGGTGCTGGTCGGACGCGACATCGCCGACGCCATCGGCCTGAGAATCGGCTCCGCCATCACCATCGGCTACCGTGCATCCGATAACGCCAGCACCAACGGCACTTCGTCGAACTCCTCGATCGACCAGCAAACCAAAGACGGCCGTGTCTCCAGTGACATCATGGACACCTCCGGTACCGAATTCCGCGTGGCCGGCATCGTGGACACCGGCGGCAGCGAAGACTCGATCATCTACGCCACCAACGCCGACGTCAACAAGCTCACCGGCATCACGCGCGGCGTGGACGTCATCGAGTATTCGGCCGGCGCCAGCGACCTCGCAGGCCTGGTGTCCAGCATCAACGACATGACCTCCATGCACGTCAAGGCACAGCAGGTCACCAAGATCACCGCCTCCGACACCCGCATCATCACCATGCTGCAGACGCTGTTCTGGATCGTCTCGCTGGTGGTGCTGGTGCTGACGCTCGTCGGCGTCGGCACCACAATCAGCTCGATCGTCTCGCAGCGACGCAACGAGATTGGCCTGCGCAAGGCCCTCGGTGCTAGCTCGCGTGCCATCGGCACCGAGTTCTACATCGAATCGTCGCTCTACGGCCTGATTGGCGGCCTCATCGGCACCGCAATCGGCTACGGACTCGCCAGTTGGCTGTGCGTGGCGGTGTTCGAACGCTCCATCGTATTCAACTGGTGGCTGGCCCTGATTTCCGTGCTGTTCAGCGCGCTGGTCGCCATCGTCGCCTCCATCCCGCCCGTCCACCGCGCCACCCGCATCGACCCCGCCGTCGTGCTTCGCGAAGAATAAAGAAAGAGAAACGTCATGCTACTTGAACTCGACCACATCTCGAAGATCTACGGCGACCTGCGTGCCGTGGACGACCTCAATCTGACCGTGCCGGAAGGCGAATGGCTCGCCATCGTCGGCTCCTCCGGCTCAGGCAAGACCACGCTGATGAACATGATTGGCTGCATGGACACGCCTTCAAAGGGTTCCGTCATGCTGGAAGGCCGCAAGTTGGAGGATTTGAACGCCAAGCAGCTTGCCGACGTGCGTAAGAACATGATCGGATTGGTGTTCCAGAAGTTCTATCTGGTGCCGCACCTGACCGCCGTGGAAAACGTGATGGTGGCCCAGTACTACCATTCGGTGGTCGATGAGAAGCAGGCCATGGAGGCGCTGGAAAAGGTCGGCCTGAAGGACCGCGCCCACCACCTGCCCGGCCAGCTCTCCGGCGGCGAGCAGCAGCGCGTGTGCGTGGCCCGCGCGCTGATCAACGACCCGAAGCTGATTCTGGCCGATGAGCCCACCGGCAACCTCGACGAGAAGAACGAGAAAATCGTGCTCGACCTGTTCCGCAAGCTGCACGAGCAGGGCACCACGATTATCGTGGTCACCCACGATGCGCTGGTCGCCAGCTGCGCGCAGCGCGAGATCATGCTCAACCATGGCGTGCTCGTCGGTGAGAAGTGGAATGACGAGGATGCGCGCAAGGCCTACGAGGCGGCCGGCGGCAAGCCCGCCTCCACGGGTGCACAGGTCGAGGGCGCGCAGAACGGCGAGACCGCCATTGGTTTCACTGACCCCACCAAGGCCGCGAAAACCGGCGGCGAGGAGTAGGGCCGTCAGGGGCATCGAGCAGTATGTGAGGAATACATGGCAAGCTGATGGTCTCTCCCCCAGTCAGCTTCGCTGACAGCCCCCCTCGTCAGAGGGGGGCTTAAGGAGCGTGAATATGACCGAAAAGAGTACGTTGAAGAAATCCGCGACATTGGCGGCGGCCGGACTGGTCGTGGCTGGCGCGCTGCTGGCCGGATGCGGCGAATCCAAGGCCGCGCCGATGGACGATGCGTACGCCGGCAACTCGGGCGAGACCGAGAAGTCGCAGGAAGAGCAGTCGCAATCCCAGTCGAACGGCTCCGATAGCTCCGACGGCTCCGATTCCAGCTCGTCGCACAACGACCCGTCCACCACCACGTCCGACAAGAAGGACACCGGCAACTACAAGGACGGCAACTACTCGATCAACGGCCAGTACGGCCCGGTAGGCGAGGATTCCATCGACGTCCATCTGACCATCAAGGACGGCAACGTCGAGACCGTCAATATCATTGGGCACCCGTTCACCACGATTTCCAAGAACCATCAGGACGACTTCGCCAAAGCCATTAACGGCGTGGTGGACGGCAAACCTCTGAAGGGTCTCAAAGTGGACAAGGTCGCCGGCGCCAGCTGGACCTCCGACGCCTTCAACAAAGCCCTCGAAGTCGCCCGCCAGGAGGCTTCGATTCAGGAGTAAGACCGCTACTTCAGCAATGCTGGCCACAGCAGATCGGCCATGCGCGAGGCCCAGGCGGTGTCGTCGTCCATTGCTTTGCCCTCGATGGCCTCATACGCCACCAAAGATCCGATAATCGTGGACAACAGCAACTTCTCGTCAACGTCCTCGCGAAACACGCCCTGCGCGACTCCCTGCTTGAGGAACGCCCCCACACGCTCCAGCCACGGGGTCACCACTTGGTCGACGATGTGCTGGAAGAACTCGGCCTCGCTGGACAATACAATGCCCACGCGCTTGACGTCGATGTCGTTGTCGCGCACCCAATCGACCAATCGCTGCAATAGTTGCGTGAAATGCTCACGCGTGGGGCTGGGCACTGGGTCGGAATCCGGGATGGCCAGATACATCGCGCTGATCTCGTGCAGCAGCTCGTCGGCATTATGATATCGGCGGTAAATCGTGGTTTTGGCCACACCGGAGCGCCGGGCCACCTCCTCGATGGTCACGCCGCTGATGCCGCGGTCCACCGCAATCTGCAGCGTGGCTCGCATGAGCTTGCGATCCGTCGCCTCGCGCGTGCGCTCACCGCGCGGTGTCGCCGTCGTGTCTGTCATCTCCGTCATCTCTTCTCTTCGAAATATGCTCCCGTACGCTCCCGCTGGCGAGAGCTGGCTGGCAAAGCCAGACTGAGGGTGGTAAGTCCATGCCGTTTGTAGGCAACTCCCGGATAATACCTACTAGCTCAGCACTTTAGTGCTCTCGACTTGGGCTACATACCACTGGTTGAACCGCACCAGTGGCTTCCTGAGCAACAGCCCAAGCAACAGTAGCGGCGGCACGAATGCCAGCAGCATTCCGGCGGCCCGCCAGTAATCCATGTCGTAGATGCCGGCGATGGCCGCACGCATCATCGTCACCGCATGGGTGAGCGGCAAGAGCGGACTGACTTTGGCGATGAAGTCGGGCAACATCTGCACCGGGTAGGCAGCGTTCGCACCCGAAATCTGCACGATGAGCATAAGCACGCCGATTGCCTTACCCACATTGCCGAAACTCACCACCATCGTATAGGTGAAGAACGAGAACACCAGCGAGGCCAGCCATCCAGACAACATAAACAGCAGCGGATGCACGGCCTGCACGCGCAGGAACAGCAAATCGCCACCGAGCGACACCGTGGATTGCAGCAGCGCAATCAGCGCGAACACCCCGTAATGCCCAAGGAAGAGCCGATGCGGCCGCGGATCGCCCAATGCTTTGCGCGTCCGGCGAGACACGGTGGTTTTCAGCGTCACCACCATCAGCAGCGCGCCCACCCACAGCGGCAGCAGCGTGTAGAACGGTGCCATCGACGAACCGAAATTCGCCACCGGGAATACGGCCTTGCGCCTGAGCTGCACCGGTGCGGCCAACGTACTGGCCAGCGTTTCGGGATCATTGCCCAGCACCTCTTTGACCATGCCCATATCGCCACTGTTTAGTGCGTCGCTCAGTGTGCTGTTGAACGAAGCCAGTTCGGCGCCGGCGGAACGCAGTTTGCCGGACACCTTGTCCAAGGTAGTGCGAGCGTCGCTGAGCATATCGCTGGCGTCGTCGGAAGTCCCTTTCAGGTCGCCGAGCGTGGAGTCCAACTGGGTGGCGCCGGAACTCAGTATGCCGGAGGCGTCAGCGACGGTGGACGACAGGGAGTCGATTTGCGGTTTCACCGTGGCCGAGAAATCTGACTTGATATTGGCAATACTGTTCTGCGCTTGATCAGCCAGATTCTTGACCTGCGCATGCTGATCCTGCGCGTCCTGATTGCCTTGGCGAATATCGGTCGCCGCCGTATTCAGCGCTTGCCGCAGCCTGTTTTGTCGTGCGATTGAACGGTCAATCGCCGTGATGATGGATGAGTCGTTGCCCAGTATGCCGGCCAACGTGTTGCGAATTTCAGTGTATTTCTCCGTCTGCTTGCCAATGGCCGTGGCTTGACGGTCCAATTCGTCGGCGACCGTGGTGGCACCATCATTCGCGTCGGAATACAGCTTGTCTATGGAATCGGACACCGCGCCGAAACTGGAGGCGCTCGCGTCCAGTGCGCTGCTCATCGCGTCAGCGGTGGTGCCCAGGGCTCCGGCCACGTCGGTGACTTCCTGTTTGGCGCTGGCAAGATCCTTGCCGCCTTGTTTGGCGGCAGAGGAAACCTGAGTGATTAGTGAGTTCGAGGTGTCGAGCAAGGCGCCGGCCGTATCGGTCAATGCGCTGTATGTGCCAAGCAGATCCGCAGTATCGTCAAGCTGTGTGGCGAAATTGGCGATGTTGGCGTTGAAGGTATTCAGTTGCTCTTTGGCCTCGGGCTTGGACAGCTGATCGGCCAGCGAAGACGCGATTTCCAGCCCGGCCGAAGTGATGGTCTTAGCGAACGTGGTGTTGATTTCCGCCGCAACCTCATCCGTGCCCTCGTTGAGCAGATTCGGTGCCAGCGCGTTCTTCTTCTCGTTGCGGTAATAGGTCAGTTCGGCATGCTGCACGTCGTCGGAGAAGAAGGTCATCATGTCTTTGCTGAACGACTTCGGAATTACGATGGCCGCGTAGTATTTGCCGGATCGTGCGCCCTCGACGGCATCGGCTTTGGACGTGATCGTCCAATCGAGCTGACTGTTGGCGCGCAGCGCGTTCACCACCTGATCGCCGACCGTGACTTTCACCGGGATCAGGTCGGAACGATACCCCTCATCCACATTCGCCACCGCGAATTTCAGGTTCTTCATATTCGAGAACGGGTCCCAGCATGCGGCCACGTTGAACCAGGTGAACAGGCCGGGAATCATCACCAAGCCGATCACGATGATGATGGAGACCACGTTGCTGGTCAGGCGTTTGATGTCGCCGGTAAACAGTTTCCACATGGTGTTCATCGTGCGTGCCTGCCTTCCTTGGTCGGCGGAATAGTGGGGATGATTGCGGTAACGGCGGCGCTCGGGTCCGCTTCTTCGTGGCGTTCGGCGGAGGTGTCGCGACGCTTGGCCTTATGCCCGTACAGCATGGCGCGGATCGACTCGTCGGAGAGGCTGCCGAGCTCGGTTTGGCGGCGGATGGAATCGCGCATGAATTCCACGACCATCAGGAAGCCCATGATGATGAGCACCCATGCCAGCCATGTGCCCATGACTACGATTTTCTCGCTGGTGGTCAGCGCAAACACGATAATGAGCGCGGCCGGCACCACGAATCCGGCAATAAGCGCACCCAGCAGCAGCCGGGGATAACGGTAGGCGAATTTGGCGGCCCGACGTTCGATGGCATGACGGTATTCGTCGTGGTCGGCCAGTGCTGCAATGGCCTGAGTGACACGGTATTCGCTGCCGGGCAGGTGCCCCGGCTCGCCGATAATCATGTCGCTTTCCTTGATTTCCCGCGCGAACAGGCGGTTGAGATTGGCCAGTTTCGGCCGGGCGCCGAGGCCAAGCGCAAAGGCCAGAACCGCGAAAATCAGCAATTTGCCGATATAGGCGAACCAGTGGCCGTCGTAGAAGCCGCCGATGGTTTCACGCATTGCGTCAATCGAATAGGTGAACGGCAGCAGCGGGTAGATGGCGCGGAAGAACGCGGGCATCATTTCAATCGGGTACAGGCCGGAGGCGCCCGGCACCTGCAGAATGACCAGCGCCACGCACACGCCTTTGCCCACGTGCATGAACGTGGTGGAGAGGGCGAAAATCACCGACATATACACCAGTGAGGTGATGACGCAGGTGAGCAGAAACACCGGGGCGCTCGCGCATTGAATGCCGATGACAAGATCGCCGATGGCCGTGACCAGGCCTTGGACGGCGGCCAGCGTGGCCAGCAGCAGGAAACGGCCGAGATAGCCTTGGGTTGGCGTGAGATTGTCGATGCCCTCGTCGTCGGTTTCGAGTTTGGGAATGACCACGAGCACGAACGCGCCCACCCACAAAGACAGGGTGGTGAACAGCGGTGCCATGCCGGAACCATAGGAGGCGACCGGGTAGACGGCCCGTTCGCTGATAACAGTGGGGGAGAGCATGAAGTCGGCGATTGTGGCGGCATCCAGCTTGCCGTCGGTGCCGATCAGGGAACTGAGTGAACTGGAGATGCTCAGGGCTTTGATGTCGGTGGCCAGCGTTTCGAGCTTGGTTTGCATGCCGGCCAGCGCCTTATCGGTGTCGCGTAGCGCGGTCACCGTGGTGGAGGCGGCTTTGTCGAGTTGATCGAGGGTGTGCTTCGACTGATCGATGAGTGAGCCTTGCGACGTGATGCCGGTCGACAGAGTGTTGGCGGTCGAGCTGAGGGTGTTGAGGCCGGTGTTGAGCTGAGGAATGGTGCCGGAGATGATGGTGCCGCGAGCGGTATTGGCCTCGCGCACCGTGGTTTGGGTGGCGGTATTGAGATGCTGCGCCAATCCGGCGGTGTCTGTGGAGGCGTTGCCGATAGTGGTGTTCAGGCTATCGAGGTTGCCCAGTGCGCCGGCAAGCTCGCTATTGTGGCTTTCCAGTGTGGCAATGGCGGATTGCAGCGGTTCTCGATCGGCGTTCGGCAGCCCTTTGAGTTGGTCGATGATGTCGGCGTTCGCTTGGTTGATGTCTTCCGCCGTATTGATCAGTCCGCCTACCTGCTGATTGGCGGCGCTGATGGTTCCGGTTACCGTGCCCACGCTTTGGTTGGCCTGTGCTGCGGCCTGGCTCAGCAGGCTTGAGCCTTGGTCAAGCGCTTCGGACGTGGAGGTGACGAAGCCGTTCAGACTGGCTTGGGTAGTGCCGATCAGGGTGGAGACGCCGGCCAGACCTTCTGCAGTGTCGATGCCAAGTGTGCGCGCGTCGTCCAGCGCCTGACGTGCGGTGCGTGTCTGCTCCGGGGTATCGGTGAGTTTGGTGGTGAGCTTGGCGATGGTGCTGCGTGTGTGCTGCACGTCGCCGGAGGCCTCGGCAAGGGCCGTGAGGGCCTTGGCTTTGGTGGTGTCTTCGGTGCTGATGGCTTTGCCGCCAACCGTATTGATGACTTCGGTAAGTACTTCGGATACGGTGGAGACGAATGTGGAATTGACCGTGCGGTCCACAGTGGACGCGCCTACGTCGGTGACTTTGGGGGCGATGGCGCTGGCTTTTTCGTTGACGTAATACTCCAGAGTGGGCCGACTCTTGCCGCCGGTCACCACGCCGGCGAGATCGTCGGAAAAGTCTTTGGGGATGATGATGGCTGCGTATGCCTTGCCGGATTCCACCTGGTCCATGGCCTCGGCTTCGGTGACGAAGGTCCAGCCGAGCTGGTCGTTGCTTTTCAGCTGCTTGACGATTTGATCGCCGAGGTTTTGCTTGCCGATGAGCGCGTTGTCGGTGCCGTCGTCATTGTTGGCGATGGCGACGGTGATGCCTTTGGTATTGCCGTACGGGTCCCAGAAGCCGACGATGTTGTACCACGAATACAGTGGCGGGATGAACACCATGCCGAACAGGATCACCCATGCGGCCGGCACCTTGAACAGGCGCAGGAAGTCGCGTTTGAGGACCTTGAAGATATTGCCCACTGATACCTCCGGAGCTTGGTGTTGCTTGATTGCTACGTTTTCCGTAGCGATACGTTAATCGTAGCGCTACGGTTGTGGTAGCGTAATACGGCTGCCGGAGATTAATGGGGTGATTGATGATGTTTTTGGCGGAATAACGCTGCTGCCCAGCGGCTTATCGTGTGTCGCTGGGCAGAGCGAAAGGCGTTCTGGAACTTATTGACAAGATTTCTGGATGGTTTTTGGACGTTTCCTGAACGCGATGGATAGGCTCGGTGCTCGGCAATGTAGACAGACATGTACCGACCGCCCATCAAGTTCAGCAAAACCGCAATCGGGTGATAGGGTGAGGGGACGCTATGTGGGGAGGAAACCATGGTTGAATTCAAGGACGATGGCACGGCCACTACCCCCGGCAAGCCGCGGGAGAACCGTGACGCCGAGTCCGCAGTCGTGTCCGATCTGGTGGCCGTCGAACTGGACGACGCCGGCTTGAACCTGAACGCCAAGCGATTACCGATTCTGGCGCGCATCTATGGCGCGGTCGTGCTGCTGGACGGACTCGCCACATTGCCGATTATGGTGATTTCCATCCTCTATGCCGTGCGCGAGATTCTGGATGGTCATGTGCACGTCGATGCGATGAGCCTGACCTTCATCCTGTCCGCGATTCATGCGGTGGTGCTGGTAGTCAGTGCCGCATGCCTGATTGTGCTCGGCGTGATGCTGCTGCGCAATCATCGCCGGTATGCCGCGCGCTGGACCTACGTGCTGATGCCGTTGACGTTGGCCGACGGCATGCTGTCGCTGGCCCTGACCGGCCTTGGCTTCAACCTGCTGCTGCCGCTGATTCAGATGATTATTCTCGTCGTGATTTCGGTGACCGCCGATCCCTCCCTGAGCGAGGAACGCCGTCTGCAGCGCGCGCTCAGGCGTATGGACGATCGCGATGATTATGAATCGGCTGTGGCGGCCGGCATGCTAGGCCGCGACCAGTCCGGCAAGGGCTATATTGCGCTGGACTTTTTCAATATCTTCTGGCTGTTTACCATCGCTTCGGTGGGTGGCCTGATTGTGGAGACGATCTACCATATGGCGCTGTATAACGGTGAACTTCAGGACCGCGCTGGTTTGCTGTGGGGCCCGTTCTCGCCGATTTACGGCTGTGGTGCGGTATTGGTAACCGTGTGCCTGAATCGTCTGTGGAAGGCGAATCCGTTCTTGATTTTCTGCGCTTCGGCGGTGATCGGCGGCGCGTTCGAATATTGCACCAGCTGGTTCATGGAAGCGGCGTTTGGTATTACCGCGTGGGATTACACCGGCCGTTGGCTGTCCATCGACGGACGTACTTCGGGCCAATTCATGTTCTTCTGGGGACTGATTGGTGTGGTGTGGATCAAGTGGCTGTTACCGCGACTGCTGGCTCTGATTAATCGCATTCCATGGAAAGTGCGGTATTCGCTGACTGCGGTATGCACGGTGCTGATGGTGATCGACATTGCCTTCACGCTGATGGCCTTGGATTGCTGGTATGGGCGCATGGCCGGCCAGCCGCAGGATTCACCGGTCGCGATGTGGTTTAGCGAACGCTACAGCGACGCTTACATGGCCAATCGCTTCCAGACCATGCATATCGACCCTTCCAAGGCCGGGCGTATGTGAATGGCCGGCAAGTAATTACGCTTCGCGGGCAGAAGGTGCGTAGAACCTAAGACAGCCCTCGCGTGTGGGTGGTAAGCGGGATACACTTTCAAGCGTTGAAGGAATGATTCCCTCCGCTGATGCGCTGTTTTGTGACGCGCGTGATGACGATGGGACAATCAAACGAAAGGCAAGGCACATGGCCGAAGCTACAGCAAACATTGGTGTGATTGGACTGGCCACGATGGGCTCCAATCTGGCGCGTAATCTGGCGCACCATGGCAACACGGTGGCGTTGTTCAACCGCCACTACTCGCGTACCGAGAAGCTCATGAACGAGCATGGCACCGAAGGCAACTTCGTGCCGGCCGAAACGCTCGAGGAATTCGCCGCGTCCCTGAAGCGTCCGCGTACCGCCATCATCATGGTCAAGGCCGGTGCTCCGACCGACGCGACCATCGCGCAGCTGGAAGAGGTGTTCGAACCGGGCGACATCATCGTCGACGGTGGCAACTCCTTCTTCAAGGACACCATCAAGCGTGAGAAGGAAGTACGTGCCAAGGGCTTCCACTTCGTGGGTTGCGGCGTGTCCGGTGGTGAGGAAGGCGCGCTCAACGGCCCGTCTCTGATGCCTGGTGGCACTGCGGAATCCTGGAAGACCTTGGGCCCGATTCTTCAGTCCATCGCCGCCAAGGTGAACGGCGAACCGTGCGTGACCCACATCGGCACCGATGGTGCCGGCCACTTTGTCAAGATGGTGCACAACGGCATCGAGTATGCCGATATGCAGGTGATTGGTGAGGCGTATGACATTCTGCGCCGTGGACTCGGCATGGATGCCGAGGAGATTGGCGACGTGTTCGCTGAATGGAACAAGGGCGACCTTGACTCCTACCTGATCGAGATCACCGCTGAGATTCTGCACCACAAGGATGCCGAGACCGGCAAGCCGTTCGTGGACGTGGTCGTGGATCATGCCGGCATGAAGGGTACTGGTACGTGGACCGTGCAGACTGGTCTGGAATGTGGTTCTCCTGTGGCTGCCATCGGTGAAGCCGTGTTCGCTCGTGCACTGTCTTCGCACGGTGAGCTGCGTGAAGACGCTCAGAAGGAAGGTCTGGCTGGACCGAACAAGACCATCGATCTGGCCGGAGAAGACAAGGCCGCGTTCGTCGAGGACGTGCGCAAGGCTCTGTTCGCTTCCAAGGTCGTGGCCTATGCTCAGGGCCTGAACGAGATTCAGGACGGTGCCAAGGAATACGGCTGGGATATCAACCTGTCCGAAGTGGCCCGCATTTGGCGTGGCGGCTGCATTATTCGCGCCCAGTTCCTGCTCGACCGCATCACCGAGGCCTTCAAGGGCGATAACCCGCCGGCTTCCCTGCTGTTCGATCCGTACTTCGAGAAGATCATCGGCGAATCGCAGGATGCATGGCGTCGCGTGATCGTTCGCGCGGTGGAGGCCGGCATCCCGACCCCGGTGTTCTCCAGCTCCCTGGCGTACTACGATGGTCTGCGCTCCAAGCGCCTGCCTACCGCTCTGACCCAGTCCCAGCGTGACTTCTTCGGTGCCCACACCTACGGCCGCGTAGACAAGCCCGGCGTGTTCCACACGCTGTGGGCTGAAGAAGGCAAGCCTGAAATCGAGGCGTAGCCTCGTGATTTCAGGTTTAGGACAGCCCTGTGGGCTGTCCGGCCTTCTTCAGGCTCGGCGATAGCCGAGCTGAGAAAACAGCAAGTCCGAGATTGAGGCGTAGCCATAGACGAATTAAGCCCCCTCATCAGAGGGGGCTTAATTCACTCACAACTCGGTGACGGTTTCTTCGGTGGAGAACCAGATGAACTCGTCCACTCCGTTGGCGTAGGAGGACGGGTAATCCGGTTTGTTGGGCTGCTCGAAGACATGGGCCAGCGATTCGGCTTTGCCGGCACCGGCGGCGAAGAACCACGTATGGCGTGAACGCGCGATGAGCGGCGCGGTCAATGAAACACGCAGCGGCGGCATCTTGGGGGAGTGGTTCACACCCACGGTGAGCCTATCAGTAACCTTGACCTCATCATGACCAGGGAACAGCGACGCATAGTGACCGTCCGGTCCCATGCCGAGAATCATCAGATCGATTACCGGTTCCGGCCCCAATTCATTCACCAACTCGCGCTCATAGTCGCTCGCGACATCGTCCAGCAACGCATCATTCGCGGCATCGGCGGCGGCGCGAACGGAAGCATCATCGCTGTCGGCCTGATCCATCACATCGGCGATGTCATCGGCTGAACGGGTATCGGCCGCCATCTCATGAATATTCGACTCAGGCAGCTTGCCATCTGCCACCAGCTGGTCAAGCAGCAGGCGACGGGCCTCCAAAGCATTGCGATCGGTGTCGTAAGCCGGCACAAAACGTTCGTCGCTCCACCAGAAATGCACGCGCGACCAATCAATCGCGTCAGCCAGCGGATCGCTCAGCACCGAGCCCAACGGCTGCGCGGCCGAACCGCCAGACAGCGCCACATCCACACGCGTGCGATGCGTGCCATCAGGCAATCGTTCGGCGAGCAAATCGAGTAGCGCCAAGACAAAACGTTGCGCGCCAGCCTGAATCATCAGATCTTTATTCGGATACACAATGAGTTTTCGAGTTGCCATGTATGGTCCTTGTATGGGGTATGTGTCGTACTTTGCAATGTGGATTGTGTTGTCAGTTGACAACACAATCCACATTGTGCGACATCGCATATGTCGCTTTATTACTCCGCGGGCATGAGCTTCGGCATCGCATGAGGTAGGAAACGATGAGCAACGGCGTTGGCATGGCTCGGCCACAATTGCCGAACTCATTCCAACGCCGCTGTGGCAACGGGTTCTACCGACTTCAGTGACGAATCAGATCCCAGCCTTCGTTGATGACCTCGGCGTAGATCTCATCGGGATCGATGCGACGCAGTTCCTCGGTCAGGCAGTCCTCGATGGTGCGCATCGGCACGGACACTTCCTGCGGAGTCTGGCCGGGCAGCGAGATCAGCGCTTGGTCCTCATACGGGCGTTCCAGCGAGATCACACCGTCCTCACGGGTCAGGTACACGCCGGTCACGGCCTGCGCGTCGGGCACGAACTCAGTTTCGACTGGTACGCCAAGTTTCAGACGCAGCCATGCGCACAGCATTTCCATAGGCAGGAAGTCGGCCTTGCCGGTCACCTTCGCGGCGGTGATGGGCAGGTGCGGCGGCTGATCGAGCATCGAGGCGAGCATTGCGCGCCAGACGGTCAGTCGTGTCCAGGACAAGTCGATATCTTCCGGTGTCCAATTGCGGCGCAAACGCTCAATCGTGGCCTCCGGATTATTGGAGTGCAACGCGTCGGTGATGCGACTGCGGGCCATCGTACCCATCAGATCCTTGGCCGGGTTCGACGGCGGTGTGGTCGGCCACCACGCCACTACAGGCGCATCCGGCACAAGCAGCGGGATAACCAGCGTATCCGGGTGGTTGATAAGGCCACCGCGCGGACGCAAGATGATGATCTCACCGGCACCGGCGTCCGCGCCGAATCGCACTTGGGCGTTCAGGTTGGAATCGTTCGGATCGTTCGGGCCGTCGGTCAAATCGACGGCCGGATTATCGCGACTCGCGCTCACCTCGGCGGCCACTTCGGCCGCGTTCGGTTCGCCTTCGCCGGACTGATCGGCAGGATTGGTATCCGGTACTACGGCAATCACGCGGCACGGGTGCTCACGGCTGGCCGAGTTCGCGATTTCCAGCGCATGCTCTAGGTCCGCGTCCTCGGTGGCGATGAGCGCCGCGACGATCGGCGGCACTTCGCGGCCGTTGATCGAGGTGCGGGTCACCGAGTCCGAGGCGAACAGCTCCTCGTACTGCACGTAGGAACGGTTCTGCACGAAGAAGGTTCCCAGCACCTTGCCGTCCTCGGAGTAGATCTCCGTGGCGATGTTGCTGCGCGGGTTCTCCAACTCTTCGAACGAGGGCATGCGCCCGAAGGCTCCCAGCGCCGTCAAGGTGAGCATCGCGGCCAGCAGTACGAAGGGTGTGAGGGCCGCATACCACAGCCATTTCACATAGTTGGGGGCAGGTGCGCCCTGCGTCTTCTTTTTCACGTTGCGTCAGCGGTTTTTGTCGAGTGACAAAGGTACGAATTTTTTGATTTATTCGACGGCGTCGATTTTCATTGCGCCGTTTTCATCGACTATTTTCACGATTCGGCGCCCTTCCGTGCCCATGTCGACGAAGTCCACCCGGTAGCGTCCGTCGCCCAGCGAGGCTACCTCTCTTATCTCCGACACGTCGTCCGGCCCGTCCTGCGCACCGGTGCGGAAGAGCCATACCGCATACCCTTCGCCGTCGTAGCCGTAATCGGCCCGCAGTTTTCGGAGCAGACGCTGCGTACAGCATTTTTCCAGAATCGGGCCGCACGCGGCATTCCCGAAGACGCAGTTCGTATAGAAATGCCGGATGAAGCGCTCGGCTTCGTTCGCGGCGGGGACGGTCGTTTGCGGTGTTTCGCCGGCCGGCAGGTTCCGTGCCGACAGGGGCGGCAGGGCGCTGCCGGCACAGAGCGCGAATAGCAGCGGGAGGATTCTTTTCATGTCCGGTTCGGTTTCGGTTCGGTTAGAACGGCAGTCCCAGCGAGGCCGACCACCACAGACCGCCCTTGCTCGGCGCGTAGAACGACAGCCGCAGCGTCGAGGTGGCCGACGCGGGCTGGCGGAAAACGTTGAAGTCGACGTAGAGGTCGCCGCCGAAGGAGTGGATGCGCCGCGTCTCGGTACGTCCTTTCCGGTAGTCGAAGGCGTCGAACTGCCCGTAGTCGGCGCCGAGGTTCAGCCGGATGCGCTTGAAGTAGAGCACCGAGGGGATGCCCCCTTCGGGATACCACACGGGCAGCTGGTAGTCGAGCGACGCGGCGAAGTAGTTGCGGCTGTTGATGTCGTTCGAGTCGAAGCCGCGCGGGATCAGCCGTGCCGACTTGTAGGAAAGGAACGACTCGCCCGCCGGGTTTTTGAACCCGCCGATCGAGGTCTGGTAGGTGGCGGCCGCCGTCAGCGAGTTGTGCGGCGCGAAGCCCGGCGTGTAGAGCTTGCCGTAGACCGAGATAAGGTCGCTGAAATGGTCGTTGGTGGGGTTGAGCGCATAGGAAGCGCTCAGCACGTAGCCGCGCGGTGTTATGAAGTCGCGGTGGGCGAGCTGCACGGAGTTCGAATAGCCGATGCCGAAGGTGAGCTTGTGCAGCCCTTCGCGGTAGCCGATGTGCTGGAGATTGGTGAAGCTGTGCGTCGCCTCGTCGTAGGTGAGTTTCCCGACGTTGGCCACCAGCCCGTTCGAAAAGTTCCATGCGGCCGTGAGGCTCAGCATGCGGGTGCGGTAACCGGCGGCGAAGACCAGCGGCAGCGTGGCGCCCGCCGAGAGCGAGTAGGCCGTCGAGCCCGTCGGGCTCGCGACGATGACACCGTCGCCCGCCACGTCCACGAGCTTCCCCTGCTCGGTAAAAATTTGCAGCCGGATCACGCGCGAGATGTTGCCGCGCGCGATGAGCGCTTCGTTGAGCGCAAGGTTCGAGTAGATGACCCGCCCGTCGCGCTGGACGCTCACATCGAGCATCATGTGGCTCTCGATCTCATACTTTCCGTCGCACAAATCGCGCAGACGCGAAAGGTCTTTGCTTTCGAGCTCGGCCATAAAGCCGAGGCTGCCGAGGTTGACGCCCAGCACCGGGATATCGCGGTGCGCGGCGGTTTTGGACAGGTGCAGGATCGTACCGTCGCCACCGAACGCGATGATCATGTCCGCACCGCGGATCTCCTGCTGAAGCGGCTCAATGTTGAGCCCGTAGCCCTCCGGCGGCTCCTGATTGCGAAACGGCAGGCACACAACATTCGGGCAGCCAACCTCGTCGAGCACGCGCTTGGCCTCCTTCGCGACGCGAAGCTGCGCGTCGCGGTAGGGATTCGGGCATAAGATGACTTTTCTCAGCATCCCGCGCCCTCCTTCCCGTGGTCGAGCGCCGCGTGTGACTGCTCCACAAGACCCTGGAGGTCAAACGTCTTCTCCACCCAATCGCCGCTTTCGAGATACCCGAGGTATTCGATGTTTCCCTCGGGTCCGCGGATGGGAGAGAATGTGATATCAAGCACCGTAAAGCCAGAATCCTTTGCATGTGTCAGGAAGTTTTCCAGCACCTCAAGGTGTACGTCCGGGTCGCGGACGACGCCCTTTTTCCCCACCTTTTCGCGTCCCGCCTCAAACTGGGGCTTGATGAGGCAGGCGACATGTCCGCCCTCTTTTAAGACGCGGTGCACCGCAGGCAGGATCAATTTCAGTGAAATAAACGACACGTCGATGCTGGCAAAATCCAGCTCGTCAGGAATCTGGTCGCGGTCGAGATAGCGCGCGTTCGTGCGTTCCATGCACACAACGCGCTCGTCGGAGCGGAGCTTCCAATTGAGCTGTCCGTAGCCGACGTCGACGGCGTAGACCTTTGTCGCGCCGTTTTGCAGCATACAGTCGGTAAAGCCGCCGGTCGACGCGCCGATATCGGCGCAGACGCAGCCGTCCAGCTTGAGGCCGAACGTCGTCATCGCCTTTTCGAGCTTGAGGCCGCCGCGGCTCACATATCGGAGCGTGTTGCCGCGCACCTCGATCTGCGCGTCGTTCGGCACGGCGGTGCCCGCCTTATCCACGCGCTGCCCGTCCACAAAGACGAGCCCACTCATGATCATCGCCTGCGCGCGCTGGCGGGTCCGTTCCAGCCCGCGTTCAACGAGCAGCACGTCCAGTCTTGTTTTATTGCTCATTGCAGCACCTCCGCAGCCTTTTTTGCCAGCGACTCCGCGTCCAGTCCGAACTCGCGGTACAGCTCCTCCACTGTTCCCTGCGCGGGAAACGCCTTGCCGAGGTTGCACAGCTCCAGCCGTTCGGGCGAAATTTTGTTCCAGCCCAGGATCGCCGCCATGCGCTGGCCCATACAGCCGACGCCCGCGCACTCCTCGGCGACCAGCATCGCCTTGGTTTTGCCGATGATCTCGCGCATGTCGCGGTCGTAGAGCGGCGAGATGGCGTTGATCTTCACAACGCGCGCCTCAATGCCCTGCTTGTGCAGAATCCCCGCCGCGTCGAGCACATTGTTGATCATCGTGCCGTAGGCGCAGAGGGTGATGTCCTCTCCCTCGCGCAGCACGACAAGATTCTGCCGCCCGCTGTTTTCTTTATAATTTCCCTCGCCGCCGCGCGGATAGCGGATGGCGACGGGGCCTTTGATCTCGTTCACCGCACGGTCAAGCATCGTGCGCAGCTCTGCAAAGTTCGACGGACACAACACCGTCATATTCGGAATTTCCGAGAGGAATGTCGCATCGAAAATGCCGTGATGCGTCTCTCCGTCCGCGCCGACCATGCCTGCGCGGTCGACCGCGAAGACAACATGCAGGTCGGAGAGCGCCGTGTCGTGGATGAGCTGGTCGTAGGCACGCTGCAAAAAGCTCGAATAGATCGCCACGACCGGCGTGAGCCCCTGCTTGGCCATGCCCGCGGCCATCGCCACGGCATGTCCCTCGGCGATGCCGACGTCGAAAAAGCGCGCGGGATACTGCTCGGAAAAATCGTGCAGGCCCGTACCGTCGCGCATCGCGGCGGTGATAGCGCAGATCGTTTCGTCATTTTTCGCAAGCTTGCAGAGTTCCTCGCCGAACACCGCGGAAAAATCCTGCTTGTGCTCGCGCGGCACGCCCATCCGCGGGTCGAATTTGCCGACACCGTGATAGCGCTCCGGCTCGCGCTCGGCGGGCGGGTAGCCCTTGCCCTTTTTCGTGTGCACATGCACGAGCACCGGACAGTTCAAGTCCTTCGCCCATTTGAGCGTGTTGGTGAGCTGCCCCACGTCGTGTCCATTCACGGGGCCGAGGTAGGTAAAACCCATGTCCTCAAACATCGTCGAATTCGGCAGAAGCGCCTTTTTGACGTTCGTTTTCAGATGATGGTTAAAATCATACACTGCGCGGCCGACCGCATTGCGGTCGAGCAGATCACGATAGGCTTTTTTGAATTCATAGTACGCAGGCTTCGAGCGCAAAAGTCCCAGATGCTCGCTCACCGCGCCGACATTGCCGTCGATCGACATGCCGTTGTCGTTCAGAATCACGATGAGCGGCTCGCCGCTCGCACCCGCGTTGTTGAGTCCCTCATAGGCGAGGCCGCCGGAGAGCGCGCCGTCGCCGATCAGCGCCAGTACGGAATAATCCTGATGCTGCAGCGTCCGCGCCCGCGCCATGCCGAGCGCGACGGAGACGGAGTTGGAGGCATGTCCCGCGATAAAGGCGTCATGCCCGCTCTCGCGCGGCTTGGGAAAGCCCGAGAGGCCGCCGTACTGGCGCAGAGACGAAAACTGCTCGCGCCGGCCGGTCAAAATTTTATGGGTGTAGCACTGATGCCCCACGTCGAACACCAGCCGGTCTCGCGACGTGTCGAACACGCGGTGGATGGCCACCGTCAGCTCGACCGCGCCGAGGTTCGAGGCCAGATGCCCGCCCGTTTTCGACACATTTTTCAGCAAAAATTCACGCAGCTCCGTACATAAAAGCTGCGTTTGCGAGTCGTTCAGGGCCTTGATGTCCCGGGGATCATGGATGGTTTCAAGAATCAATACGGTTTCCTTCTTTATCTGACAAGATGCAGCACCGACAGCACCTTCGCCGTCAGGTAAATGACATCCTTGCTCTTTTTCATGGCGACCTTTTTGCCGATGGCCTTGCCGCCGATCGTCAATCCGGAAATGAGCGCCGTGACCACGGTGGATACGACGATGCTGCGCCAGCCGAAGCTGTTTTGCAGCAGCACGACGATGACCGTCGCGGTCGAGCCGCTGACGATGCCGCAGATGTCACCGACCACATCGTTGCAGAACGAGGCGACCTTTTCCGCGTTGCGGATGAGGTACAGCGCCTCCTTCGCTCCCTTGACACGGTGCGCGGCCATCGAATTGAACGGCTTGGGATTCGCCGCCGTCACGGCGACGCCGATGATATCGAACAGGATGCCCAGCGCAATGAACAGCAGCAGGATCAGCGTTGCAGTCACATAGCCCGCATCCTCAAGCACCGCGCCCGAGCACAGGCTCATCGCGGCGGAAAGCGCCACAGCGATCAAAGACACACGGATGACCCAGCGCGCGTGGCTGGGCGTCTTTTCCGTTTTCTTCTGCTTTCGGTCTTCTTCGTTTTCCAAGGCTTTCTTCTCCACAGTTATTTCATAATCATGCTAATCAGCGGCAGCAGCAAAAGGTAATCCTGCGGCATAGGTCGGGTTGGCTTTCCCCGCAGCGCACCTCTCGTTGCCGATGGAGGCGGTTCCCCCTTAGGCGCTGCACCCCGTTGTCACCAGACGAGGTACCCGATTGCCACTTAGTCCGCACTGTAACCCTTTCGCTGCCCTTGCGACAGCCTAGGTGATTTCCACCCCGGAGTCACGCCGTTTCTTATCCTCTTTTGCAGGAAAAATTTCAAGGAGCGATCGTACTTCGCTCTTGGCCGGAGTCTGTACGTTGTTCTCCTATCCGAATTCCCCACGCAAGGCAGGCTACGCTGCACACAGCGTTCGCGGCACAAAGGCCGGGTAGCACCGCAATGCAGGTTCATATCCCGTCCCGTACCGAAGTCGATACCCGAAACCGGGAGTCCGCTCCGGCACAGCAACGAGTCTCCGCAGAAACAGGGTCGGTTCCCCCATGCCATTAGGGGTCGCCCGGAGTCCGCAGGCGCAGCTTTCGCTTTCGCCTCCCTTCAGCACCCACCCCAAACTGGGCGTAAGAAGCAGGCACCAAAGGCTTCACAGTTGTGCCCTTTAAAGGATTTTTAGGCCCTTCTTAGGAAACGGCAGCTCCGACTAGGATACTGCGCCGCTGCTTAGCATTGCCTATTATACACCAGTCAAAATGAATATGCAAGATATGCACAATAATATTCACCTTAGGAAATTGTAAATTTTTTATTTCGCAGAAAATTCTGTCTGCCGCGCGGAAACAAAAAAGAGGTCCGGCCTTCGCCGAACCTCTTTTCATCATATTTTGTAATTTGGAAATTACTTGTTGCCGTTGACCATGGAAGCGATCTCAGCCGCAAAGTTCTCCTGCTTCTTCTCAATGCCCTCGCCCTTCTCGAAGCGAACGGCGGTGTTGAAGCTGACCTTGCCGCCCAGCGCCTTGGCAGCGTTGTTCATATACTGCTCGACAGAGACGTCGCCGTCCTTGACGAAGGCCTGCTGAAGCAGGCAGTTCTCGGCATAGAACTTGTTGAGCTTGCCCATAACGATCTTTTCCTTGACCTGATCGGGCTTGTTGGCCATCTTCGGGTCGTTGGCCATCTGGCCGAGCATGACTTCCTTCTCCTCGTCCAGAACGTCCTGCGTGACCTGGCTCTTGTCCCAGAAGCGGGGGTTGAGCGCGGCGATCTGCATGGCGATGTCCTTGCCGATCTCGGTGGCGTCGCAGCCCTCGACGGTCAGGTTGACGATAACGCCGATCTTGCCTTTCATGTGGACATAGGGGACGGAGAAGCCGTCAGCGATGCGGGCGAAGCGACGGATGCTCATGTTCTCGCGGATGGCGAGGAACAGCTCGTCCTTCGCATCCTTGACGGTGCCGTTGCCGGTGACCCAGGGGCAGCCCATGAGCGCGTCGACGTCAGCGGGGTTCTCCTTGGCGGCGACAGCAGCCACGCCCTTGACAAAGTTGTTGAACGGCTCGCCGTTGGCGACGAAGTCGGTCTCGCAGTTGACCTCGACCACAACACCGACACCGTCGATGACGGTGGCGTAAGCCATGCCCTCAGCAGCCACGCGGCTGGCCTTCTTCGCCTGAGAGGCGAGGCCCTTTTCGCGCAGATACATGACGGCCTTTTCCATATCGCCCTCGCACTCGATGAGGGCCTTCTTGCAGTCCATCAGGCCGCAGCCGGTGGCCTGGCGGAGCTCGTTAACAACAGCAGCAGTGATAGCCATTCTGATATCCTCCTGAAAAATAGTGTGGTAAAAATGAGACGGGGCGAGGCTTTGCCTCGCCCCGTAAGGTTCTTTTCTCGCTTGATTGGGAAAATCAGGCCTGAGCCTCGCCCTCGGCCTTCTCCTCGGTCTCTTCGCCCTGCTTGCCCTCGATCATGGCGTTGGCCATCACGGAGGAGATGAGCTTGATGGCGCGGATGGCGTCATCGTTGCCGGGGATGGGGTAGTCGATCTCGTCGGGATCGCAGTTGGTATCGGCGATGGCGACGACGGGGATGCCGAGCTTGTGCGCCTCGGCGATGGCGTTGCGCTCCTTGCGGGTGTCGACGATGAACAGCGCGCCGGGGAGCTTCTTCATTTCCTTCACACCGCCGAGGTACTTCTCGAGCTTCTCGATCTCGGCGAGGTGCTTCATGACTTCCTTCTTGGGAAGCATATCGAACGTGCCGTCAGCCTGCATGGTCTTGAGCTGGTTGAGACGGTCCACGCGGGTACGCATGGTCTTGAAGTTGGTCATCATACCGCCGAGCCAGCGAGCGTTGACATAGTAGCCGCCGCAGCGGGAAGCCTCTTCCTTGATAGCCTCCTGCGCCTGCTTCTTCGTGCCGACGAACAGGATGTTCTGGCCGCTCTCAGAGACGGAACGGACGAAGTTGTAGGCTTCCTCGAGCTTCTTGACGGTCTTCTGCAGGTCGATGATGTAGATGCCGTTGCGCTCGGTGTAGATGTAGGGAGCCATTTTGGGGTTCCAGCGACGGGTCTGATGGCCGAAGTGGACGCCTGCTTCGAGCAGGGCTTTCATGGATACGACGTTTGCCATTGCTTGTAGTTTCTCCTTCAAATTTAGTTTTACCTCTGGAGCCTTCATCCCTCCTGCCAACCTGATGGCACAGACAAGAAGTCCGGTCTCCATGCGGAATACCTGGATATTATACCCCGCTATTTCCAAAATTGCAAGCACTTTTTGAAAAATCCTGTGTTTTTCCCGCTTTCTTTTCCTTTTGCCGCCTTTCCCGCGTCGTTTTCCCGCGCTTTTGCACCCAGAAGTTGTCATTTTCCTTTTTTAATAATGTCTTTCTAAAATTTAGGCTTGCAAAAATGTCGAAAATCCTTATAATATGGTAAGTCTGCTATTGGGGGACTTTTCGTCCGCCGCCCTTTTCAGTACCGGCGGCGGCGCGTGCGGTGCTCTCTGCGCGGGATCTCCTGGCGCGGAAAGGGCTTGTCAATGAGAATGATATCGTCCCCGATCTGCTTGATACACTCCCATGGGATGCAGTATTCCTCTCCCCGGCCGAACAGCCCGAAAAAGCGGTACGGCCCGGGAATGATGAGTGCGGTGAGCTGCCCGTCCGGCAGCCTGCATTCCACGTCGCCCACATAGCCCAGGCGGCAGCCGTCGCAGATGTTGATGACCTCCTTGCAGCGGAAGTCGGCAAAGCGGCAGTTCATGCGCATCCCCTCCTGTTCCCTTTCATTGTATTTCCGGAACAGGAAGTCCTATCCCTCGCATTTCCCGCGACTTCTCTCCGGGCTATGCCGGAGAGAAAATTTTTTCTACGGAGGTTCCCCCACATGACAGAGATCCAGCTCAATATGTACCATGCCCTCGCGCTTGGCGCCGCCATGTACGCCCTCGGCCTGGTGCTGACGAAGAAGATCCCCGTGTTCAGCCGCTTCTGCATCCCCGCTCCCCTGGTCGGCGGTCTGTGCTTCGCGATCTTCAACACCATCCTCTATGCCACGGGCACGGCGGTCATCACCTTTGACGACACGCTGCAAACGGTCTTTATGATCTTCTTCTTTACGACCGTCGGCTTCACCGTCAGCATTCCGATGCTGCTCAAGAGCGGCAAATCCGTCATCATGCTCCTTATTTTGAGCGTTGTGATGATCATTTTGCAGAATGTCGTCGGCAGCGGCGTGATGGCGCTGATGGGCAAAGATCCGCTCTACGGTCTCGCCTGCGGCTCTATCTCGATGATTGGCGGCCCCGGCACGGCGGCGGGTATTGGCCCTGACCTTGATGCAGCCGGTGCCATCGGCGGCACGACGGTCGCCGTCGCGGCGGCGACGTTCGGCCTCATCTTCGGCTCGCTCCTCGGCGGCCCGATCGCCCGCAAGCTCATCGTCAAGAACCACCTGCGCAACGAGCTCGCAGAGCAGACGGTGGAAGAGGATGTCGACGACACGCATTACAACACCCACGCCAATAACTTTGTCTACGGTTTCCTGCTGCTGATGTTCTGCGCCGGCGTCGGCAACGTCGTCAGCGTTCTGCTCACGAATCTCTGCGGCTTCAGCTTCCCCATTTACATTGGTTCGATGCTCGTGGCCGTCGTCGTGCGCAACGTGATCGACCACTTCAAGATCATGGAGTTCCCCGCCGCCGAGATCAGCACGATGGGCAACATGTTCCTCGCGATCTTCCTCTCGATGGCGCTCTCGGGCCTCAAACTCTGGCAACTCGTCGACCTGGCGCTGCCGATGATCGTCGCCCTCGCCGCCGAGGTGCTGCTGATGGTCGTCTTCTCGCTGCTGGTCGTCTTCCCGGTCATGGGCCGCGATTACGACGCCGCGATGATCACCGCCGGCTTCATCGGCTTCGGCATGGGCGCCACGTCCAACGCCATGGCCAACATGCAGGCCGTTTCCCGCCGCTACGGTCCCTCTCCCTCGGCCTACTTCGTCATCCCGATGGTCGGCGGCCTCTTCAACGACTTCTTCAACGCCGCGATCATTGCATTCTGTATCGGTCTTCTTGCGTGAGAACCGTTTGAGGGCGCAAAGTCCATCGAAGCGCGCCGAACGATAAAAAATATCCCCGCCTCCCGTTTCGTATGTTTCCGCCGCGTGCGGACATACTGAAAGCACTATGCACGGGAGGCGGGGATTCTTTTTATGCTTGGCAAGGTGGAGATCTGCGGCGTGAACACGACGAAGCTGCCGACGCTGACCGCCGCGGAGACGGACGCGCTGCTTCATCGCGCAAAGGACGGCGACGCAGCCGCGCGCGAAAAGCTCGTCGAGGGCAATCTGCGGCTGGTGCTGTCGGTCATCCAGCGCTTTTCCGGCCGAGGGGAAAACGCGGACGACCTCTTTCAGGTCGGCTGCGTGGGGCTACTAAAGGCCATCGACAACTTCGACACTTCGCAGAATGTTCGTTTTTCCACCTACGGCGTGCCGATGATCATCGGTGAGATCCGGCGGTATCTGCGCGACAACAGCTCCATTCGCGTCAGCCGCTCGATGCGCGACACGGCCTACCGCGTCTTACAGGCGCGTGAAAAGCTCCAGCGCGAGCAGCAGCGCGAGCCCACGGTCGAGCAGATCGCGCGCGAGCTCGGCATCCGGCGCGAGGAGGTCGTCTTCGCCATGGACGCCGTATGCGACCCCGTGTCGCTCTTTGAGCCCATCTACTCCGACGGCGGCGACGCCGTGTGCGTCATGGATCAGGTGCGCGACAACAAGAACACCGACGAGGACTGGCTCGAGCAGATCGCGCTCAAGGAGGCCATGGCGCGCCTGAGCAAGCGCGAGCGCCAGATCCTCGCCCTGCGCTACTCCGACGGCAAGACGCAGATGGAGGTCTCGAGTGAGATCGGCATCTCGCAGGCGCAGGTCTCGCGCCTTGAAAAAAACGCCATCAAGAGCATCAAGAAGAATATGTAGACTCAGACAAAAAGGAGCGGAAAATGTTTCCGCTCCTTTTTCCGTTTCTTCTCTTGACTTTATCCGCCATTTTATTACAATATAGTATGTATTTTTGCGCCGGTGGGATGCTCCTCCGGCAAATCCGGATCAAACGGAGGTTTCTTCCATGCATTACAACGTCATCATCATTGGCGGCGGTCCCGGCGGCATCTTCTCCGCCTACGAGCTGACAAAGGATCGCAGTGACCTGCGCGTCGCCGTGTTCGAGGCCGGTCACAGCCTTGAAAAGCGCCACTGCCCCATCGACGGCGACAAGGTCAAGTCCTGCATCCGCTGCAAGAGCTGCTCGATCATGAGCGGTTTCGGCGGCGCGGGCGCATTTTCCGACGGCAAATACAACATCACCAACGACTTCGGCGGCACGCTGCACGAGTACATCGGCAAAAAGCAGGCGCTCGATCTCATGCACTATGTCGACGAGATCAACATGGCCTACGGCGGCGAGGGCACGAAGCTCTACTCCACCGCCGGCACGAAGTTCAAAAAGCTCTGCATCCAGAATAAGCTCAACCTGCTCGACGCCTCCGTCCGCCATCTCGGCACGGACGTGAACCTCGTCGTGCTCTCGAACCTCTATGACCTGCTCAAGGACAAGGTCGACTTCTACTTCGACTCCCCCGTCACCACCATCGCCCGCGAGGGCGACGGCTACCGCGTCACCGTCGGCGAGACGGACTACACCTGCGACAAGTGCATCGTCTCCGTCGGCCGCGTCGGCAGCAAGTGGATGGAGGGCGTGTGCCAGGAGCTCAAGATCCCCACGAAGTCGAACCGCGTCGATATCGGTGTGCGCGTCGAGATCCCCGCCGTTGTCTTCTCCCACCTGACTGACGAGCTCTACGAGAGCAAGATCGTCTACCGCACGGAAAAGTTCGAGGACAACGTCCGCACGTTCTGCATGAACCCCAACGGCATCGTCGTCAACGAGAACACGAACGGCATCGTCACGGTCAACGGCCACAGCTATGAGGATAAGTCCCTCCAGACCGAGAACACGAACTTCGCGCTTCTCGTCGCCAAGCACTTCTCCGAGCCGTTCAAGGATTCCAACGGCTACGGCGAGTCCATCGCGCGCCTGTCCAACATGCTCGGCGGCGGCGTCATCGTCCAGCGCTTCGGCGATCTCGTCCGCGGCCGCCGCAGCACGGTCAAGCGCATCGAAGAAGGCCTCGTCACGCCGACGCTCGCAGCAACGCCGGGTGATCTGAGCCTCGTGCTGCCCAAGCGCATTCTGGACGGCATCATCGAAATGATCTACGCGCTCGACAAGATCGCGCCGGGCACGGCGAACGACGATACGCTGCTCTACGGCGTGGAGGTCAAGTTCTACAACATGGAGGTCGCGCTCGACGAGCACCTTGAAACGCCGTACAAGGGGCTCTATGTCATCGGCGACGGCAGCGGCATTACGCATTCGCTGTCGCACGCATCGGCGAGCGGTGTTTATGTCGCGCGCGAGATTCTGGAAACGGTTTAACAAAACCATTTGCAAATTGTTCCGCGCAGGCGCGGGGGGATTTCCTGCGCCGCGCAGGAGTGCGTAAAAGGGGGATACTCTCTTTCTCGAAAGAGAGTATCCCCCTTTGCAACCCCCGAGAGAAAGGACGAGGGGCCTTCCCCCTCGACCCCGCACATTGCGAGTTTGCAGCTTGAAGAACTGCAACGCTTGCCGAATCGGGTGCTGTGTACATGGCTTCGCCATGAATCCCTGCGATTCGTTACCAATCGCAACCGCGCCTTACTCCGTGAGGCGCGAGTGACGATAGCACGGCGGCAGACTGCGTGCGGGCGGCATTGCTGCGCTCGCCGCGGGAAAATGAAACGCTACCGACTAACACACCGGTAGCTTTCAGATAAATTCGATAATATCGTTTGGGGTGCAGTCGATCAGTTTGCAGAGCTTTTCCAGCGTCAGCAGTGTGATGTTCTTTCCCTTTTTCAGCGAATCCAAAGTCTTATTGTCAAGCCCATTTTGCAGCAGATAATACTGCGAAATACCTTTTTCCTGCAACGTTTTCCATAAAGGCTCGTAACTGATGATTGTCCTCACCCCACCTTCTTACGAGCCTATTATATGGAGCAAAGCGAAAAACAAATATTGTGTATATCTCCACAATGTGATAGAATGCCATCAAGGAGGGATGCACTATGACAACTTATAAAAGTCTCTATCACCTGATGGTACGCTCCATGAGCGAAGCCATCGACCTTTACGATGAGGGCAAGGGCATTCTTGCCCGTGAAGTCCTAAAAAAAGCCCTGTTAGACGCAGAAGAGCAAGTCATCACACATGATATCATCCCCGACGAGCCTATCGGCAGTACCGATTCAGCAGAAAACTAAAAAAATCCCCAGTGCGGCGAGCGCAGCAATGCCGCTCCGGCAGGTACTATCAGCTTAGAAGCATCCAAAGTAGGTGCAGTGCTTACCGGAAGTGCCACGGGGTGGATAATCCAAAAAGGAGGGGCAAGGCCCCTCCCTTTTGGTCGTTAGGGGTGCAGGGGCGAAATCGAAACGCCCCTGCCGTTCTCTTAGGGGTTCAAAAGGGGACCTTCTCTCACGTGAGAGAAGGTCCCCTTTTATCACCGCTTGTCCTGTAAGGACAAATAATTTACAGATACTTCTGCATGCCGTCGGTGGCGAGGGCGGGGTCGCCGGAGACGGAGATGGTGAACTTGACGCCGGTGGCGTTGCTGAAGCGATCGAGCTCGTTCAGGAAATCGTCGGCCGCCTGGTTGCACTCGCCGCCGGTGATCTTGAACAGGTTGTCGATGAAGATGTGGGAAATATCGTAATTGCCCGCGTACAGGCCGAACAGGAAGCCGCGCAGGGCCTCGTAGTTGGACAGGTCGTACTCGTAGGCAGAGATCAGACGAACGTGATAGTGCAGGTCAAAGGTCATGGTAGACTTTGCTTCGACGCAAACGACGCTGCCGTTATCCTCCTGCGCAGTGGTATTGATCATTTCGATCAGCTTCTTGGTCTTACCGGTGCCCTTTTCACCCATGATGAGTCTGACCATAGAAATCACTCCTTTCAATAGCTCCCCGCCTCTTTTGCGGGGGATGGTCTTTCTGATGGCATCAGCATAGCATAAATGAAACAAATTTGCAATGCTGAATGGAAAGTTTCAGGTTTATTCAAAAAATTCAGCGCAGGCGCTTACGCAGCTCCTCGCCCATTTCCTCGTATCCGGGCTTGCCGAGCAGGGCGAACATATTCTTTTTATAGGCCTCCACGCCCGGCTGGTCGAAGGGATTCACGCCGAGGAGGTATCCGCTCAGCCCGCAGGCATATTCAAAGAAGTAAATGAGCTGGCCCATCGTGCGGGCGTTGTTCTCATCGAGATTCAAAATGATGTTCGGCACGTCGCCCTCGACATGGGCGAGCAGCGTCCCGTCCATCGCCTGACGGTTGATGAAGTCCATCGTCTTTCCCGCAAGGAAGTTGAGCCCGTCGCCATTGACTTCGTCAAAGGGAACGATCATCTGCTGCTCCGCGGGCGCAAAGCGCACGACGGTCTCCATCAGCATACGCTCGCCCTGCTGGATGTACTGGCCCATCGAGTGGAGGTCGGCGGTGAAGTCGACGCTCGCGGGGAAGAGACCCTTTTCCTCCTTGCCCTCGCTCTCGCCGTAGAGCTGCTTCCACCACTCGGCCATGAAGCGGAACGCGGGCTCGAAGCACGCGAGAAGCTCCACCTTCTTGCCCTGACGGTAGAGCTCGTGGCGCATGGCGGCGTACTGCCACGCGGGATTGCTGTAATCGTTTTTCGAGCAGAGCGACATCATCTCCTGCGCGCCGCCCATCAGTTCATTTAGATCAACGCCCGCGACGGCGATGGGAAGAAGACCAACGGCGGTGAGCACGCTGTAGCGCCCGCCGATGTTGTCGGGCACGACGAATTCCTCGTACCCCTCCTGATCGGCGAGGCTCTTCAAAGCGCCCTTATGCGCGTCGGTCGTGGCATAGATGCGCTTCGCGGCTTCGGCCTTGCCGTATTTCTTTTCGAGCTTTTCACGGAAGAAGCGGAACGCGACGGCGGGTTCGGTCGTCGTGCCAGACTTCGAGATGACGTTGACGGAGAAATCGTCGTCGCCGATGAGCTCCGTCACCTCGCGCAGCGCGTCGGAGGAGAGGCCGTTGCCGATGAAGTAGATGTTCGGCGTGGACTTCTTCTTTAAGTTATAGTTCGGGGAGCAGAGGCATTCGATCACGCCGCGCGCGCCGAGATAGCTGCCGCCGATGCCGATGACGACGAGCGCCTTGGAATCGCCCTGAATCTTCTTCGCCGCGGCGAGGATGCGCGCGTACTCGCCTCTGTCATAGTCGCGCGGGAGCGTGACCCAGCCGATGAAATCAGAGCCCTTTCCGCCGCCGTTTTGCAGCCAGCCCGCCGCGCGCTCGAGACGCGGGCGCAGCGCCGCTTCATACGGCAGCGAGAGAAACGATGCGGCATGGGAGATATCAATAGACAGCATAAAAATGGCCTCCTGCGATCAAAAATTCTTGCTTGCATTGTAGCACACGGCAAAAAAAGAAACAAGCGTAAAGCGGGGAAAAACGGGAGGCAAACACCGCGCTGCCGTCCAGAAACCGTGAAAACTGTGGAAAGCGGCAAAAAACGATTCGCTTTACCGCTCCATCTTTGTAAAGTGCGTGTATTTACTGTCACACGTTATTGTGTTATCGTGTTACCACACTAAATCGAACGGCCAAGCGCCGGAACTTACAGGAGGAAGAAACGATGAAAAAATTCTTAGCAATGGCGCTTGCCGCCGTGATGGTACTGGCCCTTGCCGCCTGCGGCAGCAAGAACGACACCGCCGACGATACCGGTGATGCGCAGGACGCGCAGGGCGGCGAGACGCAAAAGCTGATCGTCGGCTTTGATGCCGAGTTCCCGCCGTTCGGCTTCATCGCCGCCGACGGCAGCTACGACGGCTTTGACCTCGCGATGGCGAAGGAGCTGTGCGCGCGCCTTGGCTGGGAGTACGAGGCCGTGGCCATCGACTGGAACAGCAAGGACGCCGAACTCTCCAGCGGCACGATCAACTGCATCTGGAACGGCTTCACCTACACCGGCCGCGAAAATGACTACACGTTCTCCGACCCCTATGTGGATAACTCCATCGTGATGGTCGTGAAGGCCGACAGCGGTATCACCTCGCTCGCGGACCTCGCCGGTAAGAGCGTGATGGCGCAGGCCGCGTCCTCCGCGGTCGACGCCATCAACGAGAACGAAGACTTCAAGTCCTCCCTCAAGGAGGTCGTGGAGCTTGGCGACTACAACATGGGCTTTATGGACTTAGCCCAGGGCACGGTGGACGCCGTGGCCGCTGACCTCGGCGTTGCGCAGTATCAGATCGCGAACAACGACGGCGACTATGTCATCCTCGACGAGCCCCTCTCCACCGAGCAGTACGCCATCGGCTTCCTCAAGGGCAACACCGAGCTGCGCGACGCGGTGAACGCCGAGCTCCTCAAGATGGCCGAGGACGGCACCATGCTGGAGATCGCGCAGAAGTACGTCGATCAGGGTCTCGTGCTCGACAGCCTGTGCCTCATCAAAAAGTAAAGACGATCACTTCGGGCGACTGTAAAAACCGATCATTGATTCATAGGTGCCCATCCTCTTCTCAGGGAGGGAGCGGGGGCGAAAGCCCCCGCTTTTTCCCGCTTATGACCGAATAAGGGAGAATCATTCCATGACTGTATCCACGATGCTTTCGCTATTATCCGAGGGCTTTGTCACATCGCTATTGATCTTTGCGCTGACGCTGCTATTCTCGATGCCGCTGGGCCTTGCGGTGATGTTTGGCCGCCGCAGCAGATTGACGCCGCTGCGCGGCTTCATCAAGGCGTATATCTCCATCATGCGCGGAACGCCGCTGATGCTGCAGCTGATGGTCGTCTTCTACGGGCCGAAGCTTCTGCTTGGCGTCACGGTGCCGGGCAACTGGCGCTTCACGGCGGTCATCGTCGCGTTCGTCATCAACTATGCGGCGTATTTTGCCGAGATCTACCGCGGCGGACTTGAATCCATCCCGCGCGGGCAGTATGAGGCCGCGCAGGTGCTCGGCTATACCAAGGCACAGACATTTTTCAAGATCATCCTGCCGCAGATGGTCAAGCGCGTCATCCCTGCGGTGACGAACGAGGTCATCACGCTCGTCAAGGACACGTCGCTCGCGTCCGTCATCGGCACGGTGGAGATGTTCACGCGCGCCAAGCAGATCGTTGCCTCGCCGAATACGCCGGGCATGCTGGCGCTGGTGGCGGCGGGTGTCTTCTACTATGTCTTCAACTATGTGATCGCCTTCGCCATGGAAAAATGGGAGCAGGCGCTGCGCTATTACCGCTAAAGGGAGGGGAGAGCAATGGCAGTTTTTGAAATGCGGAACGCCAGAAAGGCGTTCGGCGCGCTCGAAGTCTTAAAGGGCGTGTCGCTCAAGGTGGAAAAAGGCGAGGTCGTGTCGATCATCGGCCCCTCGGGCGGCGGCAAGTCGACGATGCTGCGCTGCGCGACGCTGCTTGAGACCATGGACTCTGGCACGCTCGCGTATGGCGAAAACGTCGCCGCGCGCGAGGAAAACGGCAAAAGCGTCTACGCCGGAAAAGCCGCGCTCGCGCAGGTGCGGCGGCAGTTCGGGCTGGTGTTCCAGCAGTTTGACCTCTTCCCGCACTACACAGTGCTGAAAAATGTCTGCGACGCGCCGATCTCGGTGCAGAAGCGTGATAAAGCCGAGGTCGAGGCCGAGGCGATGGCGCTGCTCGACAAGATGGGATTGCAGGGCAAGGAAAACGCCTACCCCTATCAGCTCTCGGGCGGGCAGCAGCAGCGCGTGGCCATCGCCCGCGCGCTCGCGATGAAGCCGGAAATTCTCTTTTTCGACGAGCCGACCTCCGCGCTCGATCCGCTGCTCACGGGCGAGGTGCTGCGCGTCATCCGCAGTCTTGCCGACGAGCACATGACGATGGTCATCGTGACGCACGAGATGCCCTTTGCCCGTGCCGTGAGCGACCGCGTCGTGTTTCTGGACGGCGGCGTCATCGTGGAGCAGGGCAGCCCCGAGCAGGTCTTCGAAAACCCGCAGCAGGAGCGAACCAAGGAATTCTTGCAGTCTTACCGCGAGACGAGCAGCGCTCAGGCGTAGTAATTCACGAGCAGGTCGACGACCGCGCCGTAGCTCTGCGTGCCGAGTTCATCGCCGTAGGATTTGATCATCTTATCATTGAGCGACTGGGTGACGGTGGCCGTGAGACCCTTGTACTGCGCCCAATAGGCGCTGTTGTAGCGCAGATCGAGCACGATCTCGTCGGGTAAGCTGTCGCGAATCTGCTGCCATGCGTCGGGGTCGACGCGGTACAGCGCGTTGCCGAGGTGAATGTAGCCGAGCATCCAGCCCGCGTAGTTGTAGTTTGCATCGTCGCAGCGCGTGCAGGCGAGGACCGCAAGGAAGTTGCTCTGCTGCTCGGACGTGATCCCGCGCTGATGCGAGAGCTCGTGCGCGCAGGTCGAGGCCAGCAGCATCGCGGGCGAGTCCATGTTGACGTTCGACTCGCCCGTAAACGGGAAGTAGAAGCCCGTGAAGTTCATCGCGCTCATGATCTTCGAAAAGAAAATGCCCTTGGGCTTCTGGTCCGGCATGTCGAGGAACGGAAATTCGTCGTACAGGCAGTCGTACACCGTGTCGGCGTAGTTAAGAATCTCCTGCCGGTCGGCGGTGAAGAGGCCGTTTTCGTCGCGCGCGATGTGCGCCGACGCCTCGGCAAGATGGTCTGCGAAATACTGCGTGACGCGGACCAGATCATCATACGCGACGGGCTCGGGCGAAAGGCCGCTTCTGTCGCAGAAGTCGTCCGCGTAATAGTTCGCGCCCCAGAGAAGCGAGAACGCGGCATAGACCGTGAGAAACAAATCGAGCACGAAGAGCGCGCAGCGGTACGCGGCGCGCCCTCTTTGGCGCGATCTGACCAGATAGCGCACCATCAGCACGAGCAGCACGACCGCCGTGACCGCCGCGAGCACATACAGAAGCTCCGCGACCGAAAACGGCAGCGCCGCGCACGCGCGGCCTAAGAATTGCTCGAAAGGCAGCGTGACCGAATAGACCCAGAAATTGACGGCCGCGCGGTTTCCGCGGAAAAGATAGAAAAGCACAAGGACTGCGCCGCAGGCGAAAAGCCAGCGGTGCAGTCCTTTGTTGTCACGGTACAGGGTTTTCATGGGGAGATCAGTCCTTTTTTTCATCCGGAGAGGCGAGCGGCGCGGGGGCGAACATCGCGTCGTCCGTCACGCCCTTTTTCGTGAGGCTGCGGTTCGTGAACCAGTTCACAAGCGAGCTGATGCACGCGAAGATCGGAACGCCGAGGAACATACCCAGCACGCCGCCGAAGCCGCCGCCGACCACAATGGCCACGATGACCCAGAAGCTCGAAATGCCGGTGGATTTGCCGAGGATCTTCGGCCCCAGAATGTTGCCGTCAAACTGCTGCAATGCGATGATGAAGAGAATGAAATAAAGGCACTGCTTGGGGCTGACGAGCAGGATCAGGAAGGCGCTCGGAACGGCGCCGAGGAAGGGGCCGAAGATCGGAATGATGTTCGTCACGCCCACAAACACCGAAATGATCGGCGTATACGGGAACTTGAAGATCGAGCAGCAGATGAAGCAGAGAATGCCGATGATGAGCGAGTCGAGCAGCTTTCCGCGCACGAAGCCGCTGAAGATGCGGTCAGCCTCGGCCACGGCGCGCAGCGTGCGGCGGTACGGCGTTTCGGGCAGAATGGCGTAGAGGATCTTCTTCGACTGCTTGGCAAAGCTCTCCTTGCGCGCGAGCAGGTAGACCGAGATCATCATGCCGATGAGGAGATTCTTGAGGAAGATGACGACGCTCCAGATGCCGCCGGTCACGGCGACGATCGCGACCTGCGCCTGCGGGATGACCGTGTCGGTGACCCACTTGACGAGCTTATCGTAGTAGCCGTTGAGTGCGGAGAGCAGCTGGTCGGAGTAGATGTCGTCGGAGAAGATCGTCTGATTCTCCACAAGGCTGTTGACCCAGTTGTAGACGGTTTTATAATAGCTTTCAAAGTTGTCGGCCAGTGTCTTCGTGCTGTCGACCAGCTCGGGGATGAGGATGCTGAACATCAGGTAGATGAGGGCGATGACGCAGATCCACGTGACGAGGATGCTCAGCCCCCGGACGAGCGAGGACTTGACCTTCGGCAGCCCCTTTTGGATATACCGGTCGAAAAAGTCGACGATGGGGGCGAGAAGGTACGCGAACACAAGGCCGTAGATGACCGGCGAGAGCACGCTCATCAGCTTGTCGAAAAAGTCCAGCAGCACGCGGGACTGGAAAAACGTGTCGTAAAACATCAGCACCGCGCAGGCCGAGACGATCAGCGTTACGCCGAGGTGAAGATAGGTTTTGTTCTGCTTCATGGGCTCCCCCTTTTTTTGGGCAAAATGCGTTAAATGACTGCTAAAAAGATACCAAAAACAGCTTACTATTTTTTGCCGGGAATTGCAACCGCTCATTTCGTGTGTTATGATAATCTTTACTCTCTGTTAATGAAGATGAACAGAACTTGACTTTTTTGGCAGAGGGTGATTTTGACCGACAGGGCGCAGGGTGCTTTGCCGGTCTGATGCTGTGAAGAGCAAACGAGGAGGAACCCATGGACGACAAAAAGCTGCTCTTTATCGTCAATCCCCGCGCGGGAAAGACCAAATCCCTCGCGCCGCTGTTTGACGCCGCCGCGATCTATTCCGAGGCGGGCTATCTCGTCTCCGTGCGCAAGACCACGCACCGCGGAGAAGCGACGGAGCTCGCCGAATCGCTCGGGCCGGAATTCGACGTTGTCGTCTGCCACGGCGGCGACGGCACGCTCAACGAAACGGTGAACGGCGTGATGCGCATTCCGCGAGAATACCGCCCGCTCGTGAGCTATCTGCCCGGCGGCAGCACGAACGACTTTGCCGCGAGCCTGAATATCTCGTCGAATCCCGCCGAGGCGGCGGCCTCCGCCATGCGCATGAAGCCGAGATCTCTCGATGTGGGCAAATTCGGCGAGCGGAACTTCGTCTATGTCGCGTCGTTCGGCGCATTCACGAAAACGACCTACACCGTCCAGCAGGATATCAAGAATATGTTCGGGCACTTTGCCTACTTACTCGAGGGCGTCAAGAATCTCGACACGCTCTGCCCGTACCGCATGAAGATCACGGCGGACGGCGAGGTTTTCGATGGGGAATACCTCTTCGGTGCGATCAGCAATTCGACGTCGATCGCGGGACTGATGAAGCTCTCGCCCGACGAGGTGTCGTTCGACGACGGCAAGTTCGAGCTGCTGCTCGTGCCCGTGCCGCGCACGCCCGCGGCGATGCAGGCGCTCATTTTAGCGCTCATCAACAAGGACTATTACGACTCCGAGGGGCTCATCTTCCGCCATGTCAGGCACGTGACGGCGGAGACCGCCGAGGACATTCCCTGGACGCTCGACGGCGAGTACGACCCCGGCGCGCCGGTCGTGGAGATCGGGATCGAAGAGAATGGGATCACGATGCTATTATGACTTCAAAAAAGAGAGGCTGGCCTATAGCCAGCCTCTC
>ERZ780139.613-NODE-613-length-36638-cov-5.531121_pt1 | contig 36638 bp, 30 predicted proteins | sample MGYA00511476_ERZ780139 | MGnify/ENA primary metagenome ERZ780139 (study PRJEB29588, sample SAMEA2158190) | human gut metagenome | biome: human gut; feature: human-associated habitat; material: faeces | place: Denmark | collected 2008/2010 ... | reverse complement strand
AGTCCCTCCTCGTCCGAGTTTTCTTCACCAGAAAAGTATACCACATTCTCATTTAAGATGCAGTAAATCTTCTTAGCTTGACACCTTTTTCATTTCGGGATACTATTAGGTTATCTTGATTTGTGGAGGGAAAGCTCTGATGCTATACTTTGAAAACGACTACTGTGAGGGTGCCCACCCGGCCATTTTGCAGAAATTGGTAGAGACCAACTTTGAAAAAGTTTCCGGTTACGGCACCGACCCCTATTGTGCCAGCGCCAAAGAGAAGATCCGCGCGGCCTGCGCCTGCCCGGAGGCGGATGTCTTCTTCATCTCCGGCGGCACTCAGGCCAACGCCGTGGTCATCGGCTCCATGCTCCACCGCTGGGAGGGCGTGCTGGCTGCCACCACCGGCCATGTAGCCGCCCATGAGGCCGGTGCCATCGAGTTCACGGGCCACAAGGTCATCGGCCTGCCGCACACCAATGGCAAGCTGGATGCCGGGACGGTTGAGGACTGGTGCAGGACCTTCTATGCCGATGGCAATGTGGACCACCTCGTGTTCCCGGGCATGGTGTACATCTCCCACCCGTCGGAGTATGGCACCCTGTACACCAAGGCAGAGCTGGAAGCGCTGTCCGCTGTCTGCCATAAGTACCACATGCCGCTGTTTATGGACGGGGCCCGTCTGGGCTATGCCCTTGCCGCAAAGGAAAACGAACTGACCCTGCAGGACCTTGCGCGCCTCAGCGATGCGTTTTATATCGGCGGGACCAAGGTCGGTGCCCTTTTAGGGGAAGCCATCGTCTTTCCTAAAGGGATGGATAAGCTCTTTCCGACCCACGCCAAGCGTCAGGGTGCCATGCTCGCCAAGGGATTTGTGCCGGCCATCCAGTTTTCGGAGCTCTTTACGGACCATCTGTATGAACGGCTGGGCCGCCACGGCATCGACATGGCCATGGAACTGAAAAAGGGCCTGCTGGAAAAAGGCTACGCCCTCCACATCGACTCCTATACGAACCAGCAGTTTGTCATCCTTCCGGAAAAAGTGGTCCAAGCCCTCAGGGAAAACGTCGATTTTGAGGTCTGGGAACGCAAGGATGAGGACACCCTCGTCGTGCGCTTTGTAACCAGCTGGTCCACGAAAAAAGAGGATGTGGAAAAACTGCTTTCCCTCCTGTAAGTTTTTGTACCGTGTAAAAGCCAAAGAAAAAAGGCCTTCCGGTGAGGGGCACCGTAAGGCCAGAAAAATGAACGGGAGCTTACGCTCCGGAGTCCAGATCCTGAGGGGGACTCAGAATCATCATCGCATGCAGCCATTCAAGCTGTTACCCTGATGATAACACCTTGCTTACCCATTGTATAATACATCTCTATTATGATATGATAGGTGAAAGCTATTAACTCTTTCTTTTACAGAAAAGGACATGATTATGGACAGCCGTGATTTAACGTATGTACTGACCGTGCGGGACACGCAGAATTTTTCCAAAGCCGCACAGCGTCTTTTTATCAGCCAGCCTTCACTGAGCCAATACATCCGCCGTTTGGAACAGCGCTTGGGTGAGCCGATTTTCTTTCGGGATAAGGCCCAGGTCATGCTGACGCCCTTTGGAGAAGTGTACGCGCGGGAAGCGGAAAAACTGCTTGACTGCATCCATCAAATGGAAGAAACGCTGCACCTTGCCAAAGAACGGAACCGCTCCATGATCCGTGTCGGCATTTCCCAGTCCTATTCAAAATCCTTTGTGCCGGCCATCATCAAGATTGTCCATAAGCTGCGGCCTGATTCCGACGTGGCGTTTGTCGACGGGATTTCCACGCTCCTTGAAAAGGAAATCCTTGAAGGGCGCATTTCCTTCGGAATCTTTCCGGGACCGCCGGCGCGCAGTGATGTGGCTTTCGTTCCCCTCTGCCAGGATCCGCTCTACTTTGCCGTATCGCGGGACAACAAAAAAGCGGTCGAAATCCTAAAATCCGCTTGGAGCGGCAAATTCCTTGACTTAGCCGCTTTTCGGGACTTTCCTTTCGTCCTTCATACAAAAGGGGCCAAATTGAGGGACCTGACGTTCCACATCTGTCAAAGTTTTGGGTTCCTCCCCCGCCCCATCTGCGAATCAGAGACCCTGGATACGCTCTATTCCTTAGTGAATCACAATTATGGAGTGGCCATCCTTTCCCTGACACCCCTCACGAATCTGTCCGAAAAAGAAAACCGGGTTCTTTTCTTTCCGCTCCTGACACCGTCCGCAACGCGGACATTTGGCTTTTACTGCAGCAGGGATCAGGAAAACGATTCCTTTATCCAGAAAGTGGCGAAGGCCATGCGGATCAAGATTGAAGCAAACCATCAGCAAATGAAAGCCTTCATTGAACGGGACCGGGAACATGTCCTGGGACGCGGGTAACGCTCCAATCACATAACAATAAGAAGCCTGGAAACTGTCCCTGTCAGTTTCCAGGCTTCTTATTGTATGGGTGTTAGAGGTTGTTATTAGGATTTCAATCTGCAAACCCTTTGGTTTCCTGTGATTGAGGATCGCTACGTTTCAAATTCTACCACAGGGCAGGCATTTTGTATAATAGATAATTATGAACATGATATAGAGTAAAACTATGGCTCTTTTATTTATTTTTTACTCAGCCCAAAAGGAACGAAGGCATATTTCGGGCGTCTTAACGATGCAATTGTGGTGCGTATCTTCTTGCGGCAGGGCATGCCATCATTGGCATCAGAGCAATCTTTTAAAAGCCAATGATGACACGTACCTACATCAAGTCGGAGCGATCCTTGCTCCGACCAAAACTACAACGCCACCCGATACACACCAACAAGGGCCAACACAAAAACCAGCACCAACGCCGCAAGGCCCCAGAAGACGAGGGAAAGGAAGATTTTTTGTTCCTTTTCCTGATTGTCCTGTTCGTCAGCCATGAGCAGGGCCATGATCATGCCCCCTGTTGTAGAGACCGGCGAAAGGCCTGTAATGGTGCCGCCAATGACAACAAGGGATCCCAGTTCAATCGGGTTCAGGCCGCCCACGGTTTCCGCCACGCTCGAGACGGTGGGAAGCAGGGTCGGGAAGACAACGCCAAGGCCGGACGAAAAGAGGCTCATAATACCAGCCGTAGCTCCCATGATGGCGCTTCCTGTAAAGGGCGTCATGAGAGACGACAGGGCAAGGGTCAGCAGTTTGATTCCGCCGGTCTTGATGACGATGCTCATAAGGGTACTGACGCCGGAAACCATGATAAGAACGCCCCAGGGCACGCCTTTAAAGCTCTTACTTTCGCTAGCGCAATGGAACATAAGAAGGACCGCCGCCACGGCAAAGGAGACCAGACCGATATTGAACTTAAAAAGGACAACCAGGATGCTCATGACGACAAGGCCCGAAAGGGACAGGAGCTGCTTTTTGCTAAAGGATTCCTGCTCCCCATCTTCTGCTTCCTCCGGCACCGTGACGCGCCAGCCTTTATAGTATACAAAGCAGATCACCGCAAGAAGAAGGCCCGAAATCACCTGGTTCACAAAAACGGGACGGACAGCTTGGGCCACGTCGACGCCCGCTTTTGTAAGAAGCTCATAGGTGAGGATCCCTTCAGGCGTAAGGGTGGTCATGCGGCCTGAAAAGCAGCCGCAGCAGCCGATGATGGAAAGCATAAGGGGGTTATAGCCATGGGCTTTCGCAATGGGAATGGCAAAAGCCGGCATGATGGCAAGGACCGGGATGGATCCAGGGCCGCACATGGTAAGCCCCGCCCCCATGAGGTAGATCAGGATGGGAATAAGGAAATTGTTTCTTCCTGCCAGGGAGACGATTTTCTTTGCAAGCAGGGTAATCGTCCCGTTCACAGTAAGAACGCTGAAAAGAAAGGTGACGCCCATGAGCTTGATGAAAAGGTTCGGATTGAAGCCTTTCAGGATGGACGCATCGTTCATGCCCGCAAGGCGCCCCAGGATGAGGGCAAAAAGGAGGGATACGAGACCGACATTGGTCTTGCGGAAAAAACCGAGGATGATCGCCAAAAGAAGCAGTACAAGGGAAATGACACCTAGATCCATATGCCTTCACCTCACTTAAAGACGATGCTCGTCGGGCTTTCCGTATGAACCGTTTTGCCAGTATAGGTGAGACGGCCCGTTACGGGATCGATGGCAAAGAACTTCAGCGTGTCGCTGTCTTCGTTTGCCACAACAAGTTCTGTCGCGTCAGGACTGAAGGTCATAAAGCGCGGCGTCTTGCCTTCGCAGGAAATGAACTGGCGGCTGCGCAAAAAGCCGCTCGGTTCTTCGATGCCATAGACAGCGATGCTCTCATGGATCCGGTTAGAAGCGTAGACAAAGCGGCCACTTGGGTGAACGAGACTGGCGCTTGCCTGGCCCTGGCCCACATAGTCTTCGGGCAGGGTCGGCGTCACCTGATGGGGCGTAAGGACGCCCGTTGTATCGTCAAAGGTAAAGTAGCGCATGCTGTTGCCTTTTTCGTTCACCAAATAGGCCCGTTTATTGTCCGGCGTCAGGTCAATGTGGCGCGGCTCGTCATAGGTGCGGGCATCTTCGATATGAACGCGGGTTAGCTTGCCCGTTTCGTCGTTGACGCGCAGGACCCATACCCGTTCATAGCCAATCTTGCGTCCCTGCGTAGGAACAAGGAGGAACTTCCCCGTATGGTCAAGGAGGCATTCATGGGCATGGGACACGCCGTTTTCGTCAAGGCCTTCAAGATGCTCTACATAAACGGCAGCGCCCAATTTCCCATCAGGCAGGATGGGCAGGCTTGCCACGGCTCCGCCTTGGAGGGTCGCCACAAAAAGGAACTTGTTGTTGAGGCTTGGCGTAATATAGACAGGGTTCCGGCCTTCGGCGCGGACCGTATTGAGGAAGGTCAGGCTGCCGTCATTTTCAACCTTGAAAGCACTCACATCGTTATCATCGCCATGCACCGTATAGAGAAAGGATGTTGTCCGGTCAAAAGCGAGAAAGGACGGATTTTCCAGGATCTTCGTAATGCTTTTGAGCGTCCAATCGCCCTTATCATTGATCTCGTAGCAGGAAATGCCTTTTCCCCGGGCATTGCGTTTTTTCGTCGTTCTGCAACCTACATAAGCAAACATGGTGTGTCCCCCTTTCCTACGCTTCAGCCAATCGTTTTTTCGTATAGCGCAGTTTCCCGCCGGCAAGAAGGATATCAGCTTCAAGGTCGCTCACTTCGAGTCTTGCCTTGAAGGTAAAGCCCTTCGTTTCGTCCGTCACGATAAATTCACGGTTTTTCAAGGATTCCCGCAGGTTTTCGATGGAAAGTTCGTCTTCCTGGTCAATCTTGTCATAGTCGGACGGATCGGCAAAGACAGCAGGAATGACACCATGATTGATGAGGTTGTTCTTATGGATGCGGGCAAAGCCCTTCGTAATGATCATCTTGACGCCAAGGTACATGGGCGTAATGGCCGCGTGTTCGCGGCTCGAGCCCTGTCCATAGTTGCTGCCGCCAATGATGAAGCTCTTTTTCATGGTCTGGGCCCGTTTGGCAAAGTCCGGATCATACCGGCAGTAGGCGTACTGGGCCATGGCGGGCATGTTGGAGCGCATGGAGGAAAACTCGGCACTTGCCGGCGTAATATCGTCGGTCGATACGTTGTCGCGGGCTTTCAGACTGACGCGGGCCGTGAGCGTATCTTCCGGGGGATCGGCCACGGGAAGCGGCTTGATGTTGGGGCCACGGACGATTGTCACGTCATTTCCTTCCGGCGCCGGCTGGAGGAACAGGCTGTCGTTTACAGGATACGCATCAGGCTCCTTGATGGAAGCAAGAACGGACACATCGTCCATGACTTCGTCAGCTGTCGCAAAGACCTCTTTGATGGCCGTCGCAGCCGCCGTTTCAGGGCTTACAAGATAAAGGGATGCGTCAGGTGTGGAACTGCGGCCTTTGAAGTTGCGGTTGGACGTACGAACAGAAACCCCCTTGGAATTGGGGGCGCAGCCAATGCCGCAGCAGGGACCGCAGGCAAGCTCCAAGACACGGGCGCCGGCATTCAGGAGGTCTCCGATCACGCCGTCTTCCATGAGTTTGAGGTAAATCTGGCGGGAGCTGATGCCGCAGACAAGGCTCACGCTTTCTGCCACCTGGTGTCCCTTAAGAACAGCCGCAGCTTTTTTGAAGTCGCTGTAAGAACCATTGGTGCAGCTGCCAATAAAGACCTGGTTGACGGGCACTTTCGGTGCCTCTTTAACGGGTACGACGTGATCGGGCAGATGCGGCAGGGCAATGAGCGGCTCCAAGGCCGACAGGTCAATATCGATTTCCTCATCATACGAGCAGCCTTCATCAGGCAGGATTTCTTCAAAGTCCCCTTCCCTTCCTTGGGCCCTCAGATAGTCACGGACCACGTCATCAGCTGGGAAAAGGGACGTCGTGGCATTCATTTCAGCGCCCATATTGGTGATGGTCATGCGTTCCGGTACGGAAAGGGTTTTTGCCCCGTCACCTACATATTCGAAGAGCTTTCCCGTGCCGCCCTTGACGGAAACGCGGCGCAGCATTTCAAGGACGATATCCTTTGCCGCTACTCCGGCACGCAGATGGCCCGTCAGGTTCACCTTGACAATTTGAGGCATCTTCAGGACATAAGGAAAGCCGGCAAGAGCGGTGGCAATATCCATCCCACCTACACCGATGGAAAGCATGCCCACGGCACCGCAGCTTGGCGTATGGCTGTCGCCGCCCAAAAGAAGCAGGCCCGGTTTGGCAAAACGGCTGCAGTGCAGGGTGTGGCAGATGCCATTGCCCGCTTTGGAAAGGACAAGGCCGTATTTTTTAGCAAGGGTCTGGAGATAAATATGGTCGTCCGGCGTCTTGTTATCGATCTGCAGCAGGTTATGGTCAATGTAGCTTACGGATAGTTTCGTCTTGACGCGGGGCATATCAAGGGCCTCAAAGGCCAGATAAGCCATGACGGCATTGATGTCATGGGTGAGGGTATGGTCAACGATCAGGCTGATTTCACTGCCTGGGATCATGTCACTGGGTGCAGCCAAATGGCGGCGGATCAATTTACGCGCTACATTTTCTTTCATCATGAAGCTCCCCTTTCTTAAGCAATCAATATCAAAGGATTCTGAAAATATCCTATCATAGGGCTTGCCTTTCGTATAATATTTGCTTATGATATATCTATAATATGATATTATAGAAGAGGTGACTTCATGGACAGCCGGGAACTGCAGTATGCCATTGTCATCAGTGAAAAGGGCAGCTTTTCCGAAGCAGCCAAATACCTTTCCGTCAGCCAGCCTGCCCTTAGCCAGTACGTACGGCGCGTCGAGGACCGCTTGGGCTGCGCCCTTTTTCTGCGCGGCTCGCAGGGCCTGAAACTCACGCCAGCTGGCGTTACCTTCGTAACAAAAGGCCGTGCCGTCCTTTCTGCCATCAGCGACCTTGAAAAGGAGATGGTAGCTTACCGCTGGGGTAAAAAAGAAGGCATCACCGTCGGAGCCTCCCAGTTTTATGGTAAATACCTCCTTGTGCCCATGCTCGACGTCCTGCGCAGTACGGCCTCGGACCACCATGTGGAAATCATCGAAGGGTCCAGCGACCATCTTGAAGAAGAGGTCCTCAAAGGGCACCTTGACATGGGCTTTTTCCCAGAACCCATTCATCATGAGGACATCAACTTCATTCCAATCTATGAGGAAGAAGTCTATTTTGCCCATGCAGCGGAAAATAAGGACGCGGCTGCCCTCATCAAGCACGCATGGGACGGGAAGAGCCTCAACCTTGCCCCCTTTCGGGACCTTCCCTTTATCATGCTCCGCAAAGGCCTCAAGTTCCACGACCTGACGCAGCGCCTCTGCCGAGAATATGACTTTTTCCCCAAAGCCATCTATGAATCGGACAACCTTGATACTGTCTACTCCCTCGTAAGCCATAACTACGGCGTCGCCTTCCTGCCCTCTACCCTGCTGCCTGTACTGACAAAAAAAGACAGCAACGTCCGCTTCTACCCCCTCGCCTCAAAAAACGCCCAGCGCCGCATCGGCATTGCCTACCTCGGGACAAGATTCAAGGAAAAGAAGATGCAGGCCCTGGCGAAGGAGATCAGAAACCGGTTACTTGGCGCGCAAATTTTGCCAAGTTGATGGCCCAGTGCCCTGTTACGATATGTTATGCAGGGGCTTAGGGCGGTGCGTAGGACGATTGGAAATTTGGCAAATCAGAAAAAGAAAGCCAGATTCCCAATCGCTATAAGGGAGGTTCTATCAGTTTGATTGATATCGTGCAGGATGAAATAGTGGCCTTAAAAGCCGAAGGCCCCCTTAAATAGAACGAAGTCTAGGAACTGCTCGTAATAATAGATCAGGCTGCAGACTCGAAGAAATAGAAAAAAACATCAAAGCCCTTACGGCAAAAGTAGGTTTATAAAAAGAGTCACGGCAAAGATTGGTAAAAAGCCCGTTCCCTTCAAGTACGAAGCAAACTAAAGCCAACGTGTTGAGAGGTAGGTGCTGGGAGCAAGATACAGGAGCAAAAAATGGCAAAAGCACCCATTTTTCCGCCATTGATTTGAATGAAAAATGGTCCCTTTGCCACAACCAGCATCACGTCCTTTGGCCTAGGGCCCTTATTTGCATAATCCCCAAACCAAAAAGGAGCGATCATGCTGTTTCATGATTGCTCCTATCTCTATATTCTTTTTACTTTGCCAGTTCCTTGATGAGCTCCCGCAGGAAATGCTCCACCCGAAATGTTGAGGAAATACTTAGGCTCTCTTGAGGTGAATGCAGGTCAAAGGTATCAGGCCCCATGGAAACACAGTCAAGGTCTGGGCAAGCATCAACGAAAAAACCGCACTCCAAACCGCTGTGAACGGGAGTGACAAGAAGGGGTCCCTGCCCTAGGGTCTCATACGTTTTCATAATCTTCTCCTGCAGAGAAGATTTCTTTCGATAAGGCCAGGCTGGATACGGATTAAAAGGGCTACAGCTACCCTCAACAAGATGCATGAGCGCCTCAATCTTCCCATACATCGCTTCAGCCCCCTTAGTGGCTGAAGAACGCAGTTCAATAATCCCTGTGACACACTTTTTTGCTTCATCAAAAGTCAGTTCTCCTAGATTTGCGCTGGACCTGACACAGAAGTGATCCAAACCTTCCATTTCAAGGATTCCTTGAGGGGCAAGCAGAAGGAATGCTGTCGTGAGTTGACTGTCCCTTGCTGAAATGACGGATGTCCTGCCTATGGATGATGTGTTAATGTGCATCTTCATCTCCGGATTTATTATCTTATATTCGGCAAGAATATGGTTCTTGGCCGATTCAAGAGCCTCTACGACCGCGGTTTCCACTCCTCCATCCACAGCAATGACAGCCTTTGCTTCACGAGCAATGGCAAGGCGGAAGGTACCGCCCTTCAGCAGAGCAAGACGAAAAGGGGCCGTTTTTCCTGCCACATCCAACCATCTTCCCAATAAAGAAATGGCACTTCCCCTTCCGCGATGGATATCTTCCCCAGAATGGCCGCCCACCATACCGCCTATGGAAAGACAGATGAATCGATCCCGTTTCTGGACGGCTTCCAATTGAACATACTTTTGGCATAGGACCCCCATGCCTCCCGCGCTTCCAACGATAGCTTGTCCTTCCCGAGCATGATCAAGATTGAGAAGCTGGCGGCCATGGATCCTGGAAAAATCGACGGCAGCTGCGCCGCTGAACGTATCTTCTTCATCCGTTGTAAGAAGCAGTTCCAGCTCTGGATGGGAAGCCGGCGGATTTTCCATGATCGTAAGTCCTAAAGCTACGCCAATGCCATCATCTGCGCCCAGCGTTGTGCGGCCGCCTGTTCCGAGCAAATCACCACTCACTTCAAGGATAAGCGGATCTTTTTTAAAATCATGAACCACATGGGGCGCCTTTTCACAGACCATATCCATGTGGGCCTGCATAATGAGGCCTGGCTTATGACGGGCATCCGGTGAGGCTTTCCGCCGCAGGAGCAGGTTATTTCGTTCATCCTGCCAGACAGCCAGCCCTTTTGCTTTGGCCCAAGCCCATATGGCATCGCTGAGATTTTTTTCTTCATGGGAATTGTGGGGAATCCGACAGATGGCAAAGAAATGACTGAAGACTGCTTCCTGTTGGAGAGCGTCTAGCGTTACTTTGTTTTCGTTCATTGCCTCTTCCTCCTTTAAAATGGCCCATAGCCAATCTTTACGGCAATGGTCAGGAAGATAAAGGCAACGAGCCACCACAATCCAAAAAGCGGCAGGAGCCAGCGGAACCATTTTCCAAAGGAAATACGGGCCATGGCGCAGGCAGCGACAACTTCTCCACTGGTCGGAGCAAGGACATTTGTAAAGGCGTCACCCATTTGAAAGGCAAGGACAGCGGTCTGACGGGTCATGCCAATAAGATCAGCTAAAGGGGCCATAAGCGGCATCGTAATTGCGGCCTGGCCGCTTCCCGAAGGAACTAGGATGTTAAAGATGTCTTGGATCACAAACATCCCGCAGGCTGTAAGGACTGGCGGCAGCCCACTTAACAGACCTGCCAGGAAATGGATGATTGTATCCATGATATGGGCTTCCTGCATGATGATTGTCGCAGCATTGCACATGCCTATGACAATATTGGCAAAAAGGAGGTTCCCACATCCCTTGAGAAAGGCATCGGCAATTTCACCAGCTGTAAGCCCGCCAATGATTCCGCTGACGATTCCACAGAAAAGAAAGAGCCCAGCCATTTCGTTGATATAAAAGTCAAACTTCAAGACGCCCACAATGACGGCAGCAATGGTAAGGACAAACATCAAAAGAACTGATTTATGACGGGCTGTCATAAGGGGAACTTCTTCAGCTTCCAAAGTACTGTTGTACTTCAGGTCTTCCTCATGGACCGATGACAGTTCGGGATGTTTTTTAATACGGTGAGCATACCAAGTCACGTATCCAATCGATACCAAAATCAGAGCTGCAAACAGGGCAAGACGCAGCTGCAGTCCAGAAAATAAAGGAAGCCCCGCAATACCTTGGGCAACGCCCACCGTAAAGGGATTGGTCACAGCACCGGCATATCCGGAAGCCGCTGCACAAAAGACAAGGCCAATCCCTGTCAGGGAGTCAAATCCCATGGCAACCGTAATGCCAATGACGAGAGGAATGAAGGCAAGAAATTCTTCAAAATTTCCGGCAAAACAGGACCCCATCCCAAAAAGGACCATGCAGACAGGAATCATCAAAATCTCACGGCCCTTCATCTTACGGACAATATTGGCCAATCCAGCTCCAATGGCGCCTGTTGCTTCCATAATGGCAAAGGTGCCTCCAATAATGAAAAGGAAGGAGATGATTTCCGCTGCATTTTGCAGCCCTAAGGTCAGGGATTGAAGGAGAAAGAAAAAAGAAATGGGCTTTTGCTGCACATAAGAAAAAGAAGCAGGATCAACGATTTCCTTATCAATCACGGGATCAAGGATCCGGGCATATTCCCCAGCCGGAACAATATAAGAAGCGAGAAAACAAAGAAATACAATCAGGGCAAGCAGGACCATTGGATTCAACGCATGAAGGGAGCGTTCTTTTTGCTCTTCATTGATGGCTTGACTCATCATAAAACACCTCTTTTTTTGACAGGATTGTTTTTCCGCCAGCATTTCATTCTGGGGCATTCAGGGTAAAAGGGATTGACCTAACGGGAGACAGATGACTTTACTGAAATCTTTTCAAGGACAAAGAGAAAGACGTTTTGAAAGGCTTCTTCCAGGGGACGAGGATCTTCTTTTTTAAGAAGGCTTGCCTGATGCAGATAACGCTCATGAAGCGCAATGATGGTCTCTAGCGTAAGGGCTGCATCTTCCCTTCGGATGGTGCCCTCTGCCACGAGTTCGTCCATCATGACCTCGTCACGTTCAAAAAGGGTTCCCCTCTGCAGCATTTCCCGCAGGGCCAAATCGGGTATTTTTTGAAGTTCCTCAGGATAAAGGACCTTGTAGTAGGTGCTGATGACTTGTCCCAAATCAACATGATGGTTTCCGAAGAACATATGATAGAACACACGGGGCCAGACAAATGCAACTTCATTGAAGCAGGCATAGATGGTTTGATATTTTTGGAGAGCGGTCATGGAATGCTTGATCCGGCAGGCCAAAAGACGGACATAATCACTGAGGAACCCAACGGAGCCATAAATGATCAGCTCATCAAGGTCGCGAAAATAGTGATAGAGAGTAGCCGCATTGTAGCCAGCTCTTTGGGCAATCTCTCGAATCGTCAGGTGATCATAGCCATCTTCCTGCAGGATATGCTTGGTCGCCTCAATAAAAAATATCATTGTTCGTTTCTGCCGGATTGTCATCTCTTCCCCGAGGGATGAAATGAGTTGTTTTTGATCATTCATAGAGACTCCTTTCTTTTAAATTCAGAATTGACAATGTTCCCCGATTCTTCGTATAATACAGATAATTCTAATATCTATCTTGATTATAATTCAATCATGATTGAAAATCTATTGAAAATTATCCATTAAAGATGGTGAAACCATGAAATTTTCAAATGAGCTTAAGGGAACCCTCTTTGTCCTTTTGGCAGCTGTTTGTTGGAGCATCAACTCTCCCATCGTTAAATACCTGACCCTTAACCCTTTTCTCATCTGCGGGTTACGTTCCCTCATTGCAGGAATCGCTCTTCTTCCCTTTTTGCGGATCAGGGAAATCAAGAAAAACCGTTACCTGCCGCTGTACTTCATTTCATATACCGCACTTTGCCTTGCCGTGATTATTTCTTTATCACTCACGAGCCCTGCCATTGCCATTGGCATGCAGTATACGGCCTCCCTGTGGATCTTCATCGGCACCGTCGCGATGACTCGTAAGATTTCTTGGCGGCAGTTTCTGCCGGTCCTCATCATCACCGCCGGTGTCGCCATCTTCATGATAAGCGGAGGATCTGGAGATTCCAATTCGACAGGAAACGTCATTGCCTTATCAGAAGGCATCTTTTTTGCACTCATGACGCTTTCCTCAAAAAAGGTAACGGACACCAATGCCTTGGGCGCCGTTTGTCTGGCAAATCTCACAACGGCAGGTGTCGTATTTCTTTTATTTGAGCCAGCACGCCTCGGGTTTACTGCCATAACCCCGCTTGACTGGATTTTGATGCTCATCATGGGCGTCATTCAAGTAGCGGGCGGTTATGGCCTATTTGCCATGGGCATCCAAACCATTTCCGCACAAAAGGCATCCCTGCTTGCACTTCTTGAAATGATCCTGGCGCCACTTTGGGTTGCGCTCTTTATTGGGACGATTCCGCCCATGATGGTACAGATTGGTTTACTTGTTGTTCTCGCTGGCCTTCTTTTAGAAACCTTGGGCAAAGGTCAGCATGCTAAAATCAAGGAATAATCCCACGAAAGGCATTTTAACCCAAGGTCGCGATTGCCTGTAAAAACCATCCGAATATTTTCCGTATTCGCATCCTTCCTTCATCCCTTGAATCCTGCCTTCTATCGCGATAGGATACGAACATCCTTTCTATCTGATCCGTATCCGTTTTGGGCGGCTGGTCCTTCGGTGTCCATCTTCTCCGGGGACTTGTCGGCATCTGGGTCGCCATGGCCCTTGATGAATGCAGCCACGGTCTCGTTTTCTTCGGGCGCTGGCATCAGGGTACGTGGCGCCGGGCACTCATCTGATAAAGGGCGCCGTGAAATCATCGATTCAAACAAATAGGCCCATCCGGTTTTCTTGAACCGGATGGGCCTATTTACGCTGATTGATTGACTGGAGGCAGCCTTGCCTTCATCGGCCGTGCACTGAAAGGCTCATCATCCACTGTATTTCAGATTGATTTTGTCCATCAAAAAAGTACTGCAAGAACCATCTTGCAGTACAGCCAGGTCAGTCATGCTCCTTTTGATAATTGGAAATAATAACGGACCCATCAAGGATAGTCTTTACCAGGTTCACGAAATACGCGGCCTTTTGTTCCACATCAAAATCCTTCCCCCGCTTGATGGCTTCGTGAAGGAATGTATGATAGAGAGAATTTAAGAGCACGGGTGTAATTTCTTCAACTTCTTCCGTATAGTTTTCTTCCCGCAGCAGATTGGTAAAAAGCAGACGGTACTTATTCACGAGGATTCCCTCGCGCATCACCTGGGCAAAACCGGCATCAATGCCATTGAGCTCTTCGGGATAGAGCTGGTTAAAATAGACCCGCATAATACGTCCCAGCTCTTCACTGTGGGGACCATAGAACATATTATAGAAGGCCTTTGGCTTTCTAAAGCTCACACTGGCAAGGCTGCGGAAAAAATAAATATAGCGGTCCTTCCACGTCATGTCGTCCGTACGTCCTTCCAGGACCTTTTGGAAAACATCGCGAAAAAAGCTCACGGAACCAAAGAGCATCAGCTCATCCAAGTCTTGGAAGTAGTTGTAGATTGTCGCACTGTTGTAACCAGCCTTTGCGGCAATCTTACGGATGGAAAGCCCTTCTTCTCCGACCGAATCCATGAGACTTTTCGTAGCTTCGATAAAGATTCTCATGTTCTGGCGCTGCAAGGGGTTCAGATGAGCCTCCCCATAATCTTTTTCAGTATCCATATTAATCATGCAACTCCTTAACTTAAGATTCCCTATCATCCGCTAGGCCTCCCCACCATAACTCCCAATACGACCTGAAGCAGATGTATTTCAATGCATGTTGCTATTATACTACAAATCATGTATGTGTTAAGCCAAATTGGAGAAATCTAATCATGTTTATCATTGCTTGAATAATGGTTGTTACCCAGTGGACACTACCGGAGCAAAACTGTCTAATGATTCGCAAAAAATAAGGTCAGCTCTTTACAAATCACGATTATGGAGAAGTCCTTGTGACAACCTCAAAGGGATATGCTACAATGAGAACAATGATACCAAAGAGGAGGGTCTTTGCCATGGCAGTACCAAGAACACTTGAAGAATTGAACCAGCATCCTGTTTTTTCCTATTTTCTTTGGCTTTGTGAAATTCCCCATGCTACCTTTAAGGAAAAAGCCCTGAGCAACGCAATCTACACGTGGGCCAAACGACACGAGAAATGGATGAGCTGGCAGGATACCCATCATAATCTATATATTCGGAAACCAGCCACACCGGGCTATGAAGCAAAACCGGCCCTGCTCTTTCAAGCCCATCTGGACATGGTCTGCGTGGCCGCACCGGACGTTATCCATAACTTCGATAAAGATCCGCTCACCCTTGCCCTTGAGGGGGACCGCCTCACAACGGGCGGCCGGACGACCTTGGGTGCTGATGACGGCATTGGCGTGGCCCTTGCCATGGCTCTCCTAGACGATGAAACCCAGGCCCATCCGGAAATCGAAGTTCTTTTCACGACAGCAGAAGAAGAGGATTTCAGCGGGGCCGCGGCAGCAGATATTGATTGGTTCCATGCCCACCAACTCATCAATATCGATAATGCCCGGGAAAACCATGCCACTACGGGAAGCGCCGGCGGCTACGGGATCCACTACGAAAGGCCCGTCATACCGGAAAAACCTGGTAAGAACCTGACCTATTTCAAGATTGGAGTTGGCGGCATGATGGGCGGCCACTCTGGGGAAGATATCCACCGCGGACGGGGAAGCGCTATTCGCCTCCTTTCCCGGATGCTTTTTGCAGCCCGCCGAGCCATTCCTATCCAGCTTGCAGGCTTGACTGGCGGGGTCTTCCGTCTGGCCATTGCCCGCGAAGCAAGTGCCGTCATCGGGGTTCCGGCCCATGTTACGGATGGGTTCCTGGCCCTTATGGAAACCATGGAAAAGGCCCTTACGGCAGAATATAAGGGCGCCAATCCTCGGCTCTTTTTCACCAAGACCCCAGTCGCTGCGGATGAAATCGAAGCGGTCCTTTCCGTCAAGGAGACCAAGGCCCTCATCCAGTTCCTGATTCTCATGCCCCAAGGGGTCATGGAAATGAACGGGGAGGTTCCTGGTGTCGTACAGACCTCCATCAATACGGGGAAAGCAGATCTGGACCTCAAGAAAGGTCTTTTTACAACAGAATCGGAAGTCCGCTCCTCCTTTGATTCCCAGCGCGACGTTGTCAAATACCGGTTCGATACCTTGATTGAACTTCTTGGCGGTAAACTTGCCGTCTACGCCGTCTATCCCGGCTGGCCCAATCACCCGGATTCCAAGATCAAGGACCTTGTAACAAAGACGTACGCAGAAGTCTTTCATAGGGAACTTGCCGCAACGCCTGTCCATGTCGGTCTTGAATGCGGCTTCTTCCTTCAAAAGCGCCCGGATCTTGACTGCATCTCCATCGGTCCTGACGCCGGCAACCTCCATTCGCCGGAAGAGTGGCTCAGCATTCCCTCCACTATGCGCATGTTTGAGTTTATTAAGGAGATTGTGAGAAAGGTGATTGAGTAAACAGCTGATGTAAGGGAGCTGTGAAGCTGTGATGCTATGAAGGCTGTCAAGCTGTCTATTCGTCCTCACGGACGAATGCTGTCTCGAGCCTTCGGCTCTGGCTGTCAGGCTATAAAGAATAAACCAAACAGCGCCAAACCGAACGCGTATCAAAGGTTCGGTTTGGCGCTGTTTCTTTAGGAATGATGCTTCGCATCGAGTACTAAGGCAAAAGACTCAACATAAAAAGAGAACCGCAAACCGAATCAAGACACGAATTCGGTTTACGGCTTTTTTTGGGGATGGCAATATTTTTGATTTGATTTATCCTAACGATTTTTCGCAGCACGAAAGCAGGAAACGGTTTCTTCTTGTTAGCACTATCTGGTTTTATCTTTTGCCTTAGAGACGGCGAATGTCGTTCCGCCTTACCAAGGCAATTTAGAAAAGTTTCATCATGTTTTCCCCTTCCGGTCTTTTTTCATTTACCTTTTTCGAATATGGCTCCAGATTGGTTCAGATGCTAGGAAAACGCGAAGCAGGCTGACGACGCCGTACAATGTTTGCCCGTACTGCTAGGAAGCCTGCCGCGTTTGACAACGCAGATGGACCGATATGGATCGTAGGCGAAAAAAGTTTCCGCTGTCATCCGAAAAAATTTCTAGGAGCGGCTCGCCCAAGGGCTCCATTTTTTCGGGCGTCTTTAAAATGAGATTGTGGTACGTGACTTTTTACGAATCGTCATGTCTTCCTTGCTCTCAAAAGAATCTTCTCTCAAGCAAGGAAGGCACGTAACTGCATCGAATCGGAGCGATTTTTGCTCCGAGTAAAATTTTACCGCCCTTCCTCCACAAAAAGCGGTGCTTCATACCTCCATGCCTTTTGCTCAGGGTCTTTCCCTCTGCCGTATCCCAAGATGACATGGGCACTGATGTGATGGGTTTTGGGAATGTTCCATGCTTTGAGCACGCTTTTCCCAAAATCATCAATAAAATAATCTGCGGCAACAGAAATGATGCACGAATCGATGTCCCGCTCTGCTGCAGCAAGGCAAAGGGAAAAGGCCTTGATATAGGAATCAGGCTCCGCAAAAAGGAACTGGTTCGGGGCAAAAAGATAGATCACGGTCGGCGCATTATAAAAGCCGCTGCGGGACGTACTGGCAATTTCCCCGTCGCTTAAGGAAAGGGGCTGACGGGCATTGAACTTTTCGTAGATTACATTCTGCGCCCTGCCAAGGCGTTCGTTAAGGGCCCGGTCCTTCGAGACAACGATGCGCGTTCCCTGGCGATTTCCTGCATTCGGCGTTCGGTACGCCGCTTCAAGAAGGGCGTCAAGATCTGCCCGTTCCACCTGCCGCGCGCTATAATCGCGGACAGAATGTCTTTTCTTTAGTAATTCCATAAATTGTTCCATAAAGAGCTCCTCTTTACTGAAATAATCCGCTTGCTTCATCGGCCCAGCACTGGGGATCGGGCCCATAAAAGCTGCCGCAGGTCCCCTTGGAAACGGCAGGGCAGCCGCGGCAGAAGGCAAGCAAGCGGCACGAAGCACATTTGGAAAACTTCTCATAGGAGCGGTAGGCTTCAAAGCTTGTCATCCAAAGGTCTGCCAAACGGTCTTCAAGGGCATTCCCCACTTTGCTTTCCGCCACTCGGCGACAGGCATAGACGTCGCCCGTCGGCAAGATGGTCATGTGGCAGTTTCCGCAGTTGCATCCGTCATAGATCATGCCTTTTTTCGCGTCTTTTGGAATGGTGAACGCACCCGTTTCATATTCATAGAGCGTCCACAAATGGTCCTTTTTATTGAAATAGGTCGAGCACCCGGCCATTTCATAGGTCTTGAACTTGATGTCGCACTCAGCAAGAAGTGCCCTATATTCCTCGCCCGTCATGGACGCGTCAAGATTTCCGCCGCTTGGAACGTACCGGGAAAAGGCAAACACATCGGCCCCTGCCTCGACGACACGGTCGATGATGCTAGGAATATCGGGAAGATTGGTTTTTGACACGGTGGTCATGATGACCGTACGGATGCCGGCCTTTTTCAATACCGGAATTTTTTCCAGAGTAGAGTCATAGGAACCCTTCTTGCGGAACCAATCATGGAGCGGTTTCAGTCCGTCAAGGGAAAGCTGGTATTTTTCGCAGCCGTAGGCTTTGAGCCGGTGGCAGACGGCATCAGTCAAATGAAAAGGATTGCCCATGATGGTAAAGGGGATTCCGCGAGATTTCAAGAGCTTAAGCAGTTTCCAAAAATCGGGGTGAAGGATTGGGTCGCCGCCCGTCAAATAAAAGTAGGGCAGCCGGTCATTCATTTCACAAAAATCGAGACAGTTATAAAAAGTCTGTTCCATCTCATCATAGGTCATGGAATCAATTTTCTTTTGGGTATGACTGGAATAAATATAACAATGGCGGCATCGCTGATCACAAGCATCGGTAATATGCCACTGAAAGGGAAAATAGGATTTCACGGTGTTCTTCCTCCTTTTCCAGCAAGGGCGCATTTTTTGAAAGAACAGAAAAGAACCGATTCCCTCAAAAATGAGACTGTGAAAAATGTAAGGCGCGGCGCCAAACCGTGTCCTTCGGACTGGGCGCCGAATAAATTTTTCGATAACACGGTTCTGCGGTCTGCCTGGCACGGCTAAGCCCGTGCCTAAAAGCAGCCTTGAACCATCGAAAAATGTTCCTCGCTTGCCGCTCGTAAGGAAACGTCGGCCACAAACCGGCCTCCCCATCCACCACCCACTCCCGCAAGCAAGCTTGCTCGGTGGATACCCCCGCCCTGGCTGGGTGCGAATTGCCGCGTTGCGGCAAACGTGTTATCAGGGTCACGTTTCTTGTCAGTAAAATAGTAAAATGCATAAAAAGAGACTGCGAAAGAATGAACCGGTCATTTTTTCACAGCCTCCCCTTTTCCCTGTGAATAAAGTTATTTCTTGTCCCCCGCCCCGCAAGCCGTTCCACAGGCCGCCGGTTTTTCGGTCGGTTTTTCGGTCGGTTTATCGCCTGCCCCGCAGGCCGTTCCGCAGGAAGCGGGTTTGTCGGCCGGTTTGTCACTGGCGCCGCAGGCCGCTCCACAAGCAGTCGGTGCTTTTTTCTCGTCTTTGTTCCATTGCGCAAGATTAGATAAAGCCATGATGGTATCCCTCCAAAAAGTCAATTCAGCGGGTTTGCCCCTCTGTGCTTTTCATTATAATAAAGAGGGCTTTTTTCCAACAAGTACGCACCTTTTTATAACCTAGGTCACCTTTTGGTAACTGTCTTGTACTCTCTTGCGTCTCCGTTTATAATGAAAAGGTAAGCATCAATAAAGCATAAGGAAGGAGCCCTTGCCATGCGGACCAAAGAAGAATTGCCAGCCTGCCCCGTTGCAACGACCGTATCCCTCATTGGCAGTAAATGGAAACTGCTCATCCTCCGCAACCTACGAATCCGTTCCTGGCGATTCAACGAGCTCAAACAAGACCTTGACGGAATCAGCCAGAAAGTCCTGACCGATTCCCTCCGCAGCCTGGAAAAAGACGGCATCATCACCCGCACGGTCTATCCCGAGATCCCGCCCCGTGTAGAATATGCCCTAAGTCCCATTGGGAAGTCCATGGAGCCGATTATTCTAGCCATGGAAACATGGGGTAAGAAATACCAAGCCCTGCTTTCAGAGGAAAAATAAAAAATCCCCAGTAATGAATCTCTCATCATTCCTTACTGGGGATTTTTGTCATCTCTCGATGAGGGGAGAAATTTCCGTGACCCCCTCCCCTCTAAGGGGAAGGAATCTTCTGCCGCCACACAAAATAAAAGAGGCGCCACCGAAGTGGCGCCTCTTTTGTTATCGTGTTTCACAAACACGAACCGTTGTGGGTTCTTAGATTAAAGGCCTTTTCTCAGTTTGAGGGCTTCAGCAATCGTGCCGATAGCTACGATGTAAGCACCTACACGCATGGTGGTGTTGTACTTCTTAGCAGCATCGTAAACGTTTGCGAAAGCTTTGACCATCATCTGTTCCTGTCTGTCAACAACTTCTTCTTCGGTCCAGAAGTATCTGTAGAGGTTCTGTACCCATTCGAAGTAGGAAACAGTTACGCCGCCGCCGTTAGCGAGAACGTCAGGAACAACTTCGATGCCTCTCTTATGGAGGATGACATCAGCTTTATCATCGGTCGGGCCGTTAGCAGCTTCGACGATCATCTTAGCTTTGATCTTGTCAGCGTTCTTTTCAGTGATCTGGAGTTCCAGAGCAGCCGGAATCAGAACATCAACATCCTGGAGAAGAACTTCGTCGCCGCTGATGGCGGTAGCACCAGGATAGCCTTTGATCAGGCCGTCATGAGCTTTGGCATATTCTTCAACTTTGTACGGATCCAGGCCGTTGGCATCATAGATACCGCCGGAGATATCGGACAGGGCAACAATCTTCAGGCCTTTATCGGCTGCGCATTTAGCAGTCCAGGAACCAACGTTGCCGAAGCCCTGGATAGCGATGGTTGCATCTTCCGGTTTGATGTTGTGGCGTTTCAGCAGTTCCAGCGTAGCGGTGATAACGCCACGGCCGGTAGCGGAGGTACGGCCAAGGGAGCCGCCCATGCAAACAGCTTTACCAGTGATAACACCCGGTTCGAACTGGCCTTTGATGATGGAGAATTCATCGGTCATCCAAGCCATGATCTGAGCGTTGGTGTTAACGTCAGGAGCAGGAATATCCATCTTTTCGCCGATAACCGGAGCAATCTTGTCGATGTAGCCACGGGTCAGTCTTTCGAGTTCGCCTTTGGAGAGCTTGCGAGGATCAACGATGACGCCGCCTTTGCCGCCGCCGTAAGGCAGACCAGCAATTGCGCATTTCGTGGTCATCCAGAAGCCCAGCGTCTTTACTTCATCCATGGAAACGTTCTGATGGAAACGAACGCCGCCTTTGCCCGGGCCAAGCACCGTGCTGTTGCAGGAACGATAGCCAGTGAATACTTCAACGTGACCATCATCCATCTTTACAGGGATGCTGACTTCAACCGTGCGTTCCGGGTTGGAGATGATCTTTTCGATGTTGGGATCCAAGTTGATCAGCTTGGAAGCTTCAGCCATAGGGATTTGTGCCATTTCAAATAAACTCATTTGTAGCGCCTCCTAAAAAATAGTATCTAATGAACCCTTACGAGCACATTATAGCACAATTCAGAGTTGACAGAGTATTTTTTTGTATTTTGTATACAATTTGTTTTTCTACATCGAAAAAGCTAGGCACAGCCTAGCTTTTCATTGTATTTGTAAATTGTTCGTAGACCTTGTCAAAAGGAATGCCAGCAATAATTTTTCCCTCATATTGCTTGGGCAGGGCCTTGATGACGCCGGCTAAATGACTCGAGGTGATGCCGCACTGGATGCTCAAAAACGCTTCCATAAAGGCCGCCAAGTGGTCGCAGCCCTTGAGCATGGCTCCGTCAATAGGTTCATAGCGGTCTTGGTTGTAGGCCTCGGGAATGTCCCCCGTAAGGAGCACCACACGCCCCTCTTTGCGGATCCGGTTCTGGAATTCATGCATGGTGAAGTTCATGATGTCGCCATGCCAGCTGTCAGGCAGGAGGGGCAGGAGGATTTCCTTCATCTGCCGGTTCTCGATTTCCTTGATCAGGTCATCAAGGCCTTCGATGGACCGTTTGATGGGCGAAATGATATCCCGCGTAAGGACTTCGGGCAGGTCATGCCAAAGTCCACCCAAAAAGTCATTGACGACACGGCTGCGGCAGGCCCCCAGCTTGCGGGCACAGAAATAACCCATGATGGCCACCACCAACACATGCCCCATGACGGAAGTCTCAGGTACGCGGGGCGACTGGCTCCAGCGCTTTTGGAACCGCAGTTTGCCAATGAGGTCGACGAATTTGCGGGTCTTTCCTTCCATGGCAATCTTCTGGACGCCGGCAAGGTTATAATGCTCTTCCAGTTCATCCCGAATGGTGCTTTTGATCTCTTCAACGCCAAAGATGCCTTCATTCATATGGTAGATGATGCGGAACTCCCATTCCGTGGCAAGATAGTGGGCAGCGCGGAGGATCTGCTTTTCAAGGCTATGATCCTTTTCATCATAATAATGGCGCATTTTTTTCATGAAGTGACTGCCTTTTAAGGAAGGAATGCGCTGCTCCAGTTCCCGGTAGACCCACTTATTGAGAAGAGGGCCCTTTTCACGCATGAGTTCATGGTAGATGGGCGGCTTGATGTCCGTCAGGACGACGCGGTGCAAAAATTCAAAGATGCCGCCTTCAACAAGGACTTCCCAATCAAGACGCGCTCCATGATCCTGTTCTTCACAGCGGGCAAGAACGTACATGATCATCATTTTATGGGCCTGCTTATCCAGTTCCGTAAAGCCCTGGGGCCGGATATGATCGTTCCAGCGCTGAATATGGGCAGCTTCAAAGATAAATTCAATAAGATCCCGGGGAAGTCCCAAGGTTTCAAGTGCGGTCATGGCAGCTCCTTTCCCCTGCTTTCCGGCAGGTGCCCTTCTTTATGGAATCATTCTTTTGATGCTCTTATTATACCCTTTTCTCATGGTCTCTGGGGGCATTTTTCGGGGCTCCATCGACTGTTTCACAAAAAATTCGTGCTTTTTTCCCTCTTTTTCAAAAATCACGGCCTTTTTCCGCAAAAATCTTTGTACAAATCCCGCCTATGCTATATAATGGTAAGACATCCTTAAAAATTTGCATGACCGCTGATTTTTAGCCAAATCAGCGCTTTTCTTGCGAAAATCCACTGATAGAGAAAGGTTGTGACACAACAAAGATGAAAGAGATGATCCGACTGGTAGGCATTACCAAGGAATTTGAACAAAATACCATCATCCCTACCTTGGACCTTACCATTGGCGACGGAGAATTTGTCACCCTCCTCGGCCCTTCGGGCTGCGGCAAGACGACCATCCTCCGCATGATTGCCGGCCTTGAGCATCCGACGACTGGTCATATTTATTTGGATGACGAGGACGTGACCTCCCTTGCGCCCTATAAAAGGAATGTCAACATGGTGTTCCAGCACTATGCCCTCTTCCCGCATATGACGGTTGAAGACAATATTCGCTTTGGCCTCATGATGAAAAAGGTGCCCAAGGAGGAACAGGATAAGCGCATCGATCAAGTGCTCTACCTCACGCAGCTGGAAAACCTCCGCTACCGCAAACCGCAGCAGATGAGCGGCGGCCAGCAGCAGCGCGTAGCCATTGCCAGAGCCGTCGTCAATAACCCTAAGGTGCTGCTTCTTGACGAACCGCTGGGTGCCCTTGACTATAAACTGCGCAAAAAGATGCAGCTTGAACTGAAGAATCTCCAGCGCGGGCTTGGCATCACTTTCATCTATGTTACGCACGATCAGGAAGAAGCCCTCACCATGAGTGATCGGGTCATCATCGTAAAGGACGGCCGCATTGAGCAGGACGACCCGCCTGCGGCCATCTACCAATATCCCAAGAGCCAGTTTGCCGCAGGCTTTATTGGTGAAAACAACTTCTTTGACATTGAAGGCGATGAGGACCACGTCCTTGCCGTAAGGCCCCAGTTCATCGAGGTCTCCAAGGAAAGCGAGGACCTTGAAGGAACGCCCAAGGAACCTTTCTATTATGGATCCGTTGTGGAACTGCTGTTTACGGGGACTTTTGATAAGGTCTTTATCCGGCTGGACAACACCAACCAAATGGTGACAGCCTACCAATATTATGATGACAAGAAACGGTGGAAGGCGGACGACCGCGTTGGCATCAGATGGAACGCCGAAGAAGCCGTGAAGGTGATAAAATGAAGCGGGGAAAGCTCCTTGTCGTCCCGGCCATGGGATGGCTGACCCTCTTTTTTGCCCTGCCCCTCCTTATCGTCGTGGTCGTGTCCTTTGCGTCCCGTACCGCCTACGGGCAAGTCGTCTTTAACTGGACGCTCGCAAACTACACTCGCTTTTTCGAGCCTCTGTACCTGACGATTTTTGCATCGACCCTCGTCACGGCCTTCGTGACAACGCTCCTTACTTTTGCCATGGGCTACCCCGTAGCCTACACCATTGCTATGATCCTGCCCAAAAAGTGGCAGCAGGCGGGCATCATCCTCGTCATGATTCCTTTTTGGATCAACTTCCTGATCCGCTCCTTTGCGTGGGTCATCATCCTGCGTTCCCAAGGACTTGTCAATACGTTCCTCCTCTACATGGGATTCATTGAAAAGCCGCTCAACCTGCTCTATAATGACGCAGCCGTCCTTCTGGGCATGGTCTACGCCTTGCTTCCTTTTATGGTGCTTCCCATCTATGTTTCCCTGGAACAGATGGATAAAAGGCTCCTGGAAGCAGCCAGCGATCTTGGTGCCCCGCCCAGCGTGGCCTTCCGCAAGGTGACCCTGCCCCTTACCATGCCCGGTGTAGCCGCAGGTTCCATCCTCGTCTTCATTTCTTCGTTGGGGATGTTCGTCGTTCCGGATATCATGGGCGGCGCCAAAAGCGCGCTCATGGGCAACATCATCCAGAACCAGTTCCTTGCTGCACGCGATTGGCCCTTTGGCAGTGCCCTTTCAATCATCCTGGCTTTTTTGGCCCTGTTGATGATCCTTTTGTACTACAAGGCCCTTCAGGCCCAGAAAGGAGGCGCCCAGCATGCAAAAAACCTGGCGTAGTACGCTCCTTGTGGCCTACACCTTGGCCATCCTGGCCTTTTTGTACCTGCCGCTATTTATCCTTACCCTCTATTCCTTCAACGATTCCCGCATCAATGCCGTCTGGGCCGGCTTTACGCTCAAATGGTATGCGTCCCTGCTCAGCAATGACCGCGTCCTTGAGGCCCTGACCAATTCCCTGCTCATCGCTTCCATTACAACGGTCGTGACAACGATCATGGGAACCTTCGCTGCCATTGCCCTCCATCGCTACCAATACCGTTCGAAAACCGTTCTCAACAGTCTGCTCTACCTTCCGATCCTCATCCCGGAAATCGTCATGGGACTGTCGCTTTTGATTCTTTTTTCCCAGCTCGGTCTTTCCCTTGGGAAACCGACCCTGATTGTGGCGCACATCACGTTCTGCCTGTCCTTTGTCATCATCACCGTCGGAGCCCGTCTGGAAGGAAGCCGGCAGGATATCGAAGAGGCCGCCAGCGACCTTTACGCGACGCCGCTGCAGACCTTCCGCTATGTAACGCTTCCCATGATTGCGCCAGGCATCATCGCCGGGGCCCTCATGGCCTTTACCCTTTCCATCGATGACTTTGTCATCAGCTTCTTTGTGGCGGGCCCTGATTCGACGACCCTGCCCCTTTACATCTATGCCATGGTTAAACGGGGCATTTCCCCGCAGATCAACGCCCTTTCCACCTGTATGATGCTGGTCACGGTTTCCCTTGTGGTCGTAAGCCAGCTTTTGCAGATGAAGAGCCTCCATGATACCCGAAAGGAGTAAGCTATGAAAAAATTCCGCACCCTTTTTACCCTCATCTTGGCCCTTTTCCTCCTTGCTGCTGCCGGCTGCGGCGGCGGAAAGGAAACAAAAAAAGAAGAAGGCCGTGTCCTCAACATTTTTAGCTGGGCTGATAACTTCAATCCTGAAGTCATCAAGGAATTCGAGAAAAAATATGACTGCAAGGTCAACTATGACGTCTTTGCCAATAATGAAGAACTCCTTGCCAAACTGCAGGCCGGCGGCGCCCAATATGATGTTATCCAGCCTTCGGACTACATGGTCACGACCATGAAAAAACTGGGCCTTTTGGAAAAACTCGACAAGAGTAAGATGCCCAATACGGAATTCGTCATGGATAAACTCAAAAAGAATACCTTTGACCCCAATGGTGAATATTCCGTCGTCTATACCTGGGGCATGACAGGCATCATCTACAACAAGAAATACGTCAAAACGGCTCCGACCAGCTGGCAGGATCTGTGGAACCCTGTATACAAGGGACGCGTCATCCTCCTCAACGACAGCCGTGAAGTCATTGGCATGGCCCTCAAGAAACATGGTTTTTCCAACAACGCAACGGATCCGGGCCAGATTGACATTGCCTTCAAGGACCTCAAGACCCTGGCGCCGAACGTCCTTGCTTACGATACGGATTCCATCAAGCAGAAATTCATTGCTGAAGAAGCGTGGATCGGGATGATGTGGTCCGGCGATGCCCACTTTGTCCATAATGACAATCCCGATGTCGGCTTTGTCATTCCTAAGGAAGGAACCACCGTTTGGGCCGATACACTGGCCATTCCCAAAGGCGCCAAGCACAAAGAGCTGGCAGAAGCCTTCATCAACTTCCTCTACGATCCGGAAGTCAGCGTCAAAAACTATGAATACATTGGCTACAATGACCCGAACACGAAGGCCACTTCCCTTCATAAAAAAGACTTCATCAACGATCCCATGCTGAAGATGGCTGTTGACGAAATCGATAAGGGCGAATGGCTCACCGATATCGGCGATGCGATTACCCTTTATGACAAGGATTGGACGGAACTGAAGACCATCAAATAAATAAACTGGGACCGCTCTTGTGAGGGCGGTCTTTTTTTACGGCAAGAAAGACGCTCCTTACGGGGTATCTAGAATATCGATGGCTAAATGCCTTGTAATTTTTAGGAAAAGGACTACAATATTAAACGCGGCAGGGTGATTCCCCTGCCGCTGATTTTGCGAGGGGGTAATGACCATGACAGAAAAAGATTATGAAACCAAGGTCCAGGAGATTGCGCAAAGCGCCTGCTACGACAAGGCAGAGAAATTGGACCTTACCTATAAAGGCTACCACGTATTTGATGCCCAAGGGACTTCAAGTGTCCTTTCCGGCTATCCGCTCTTCATCCTTGCGGGAAAAGGAACGGTCCGCCGCGCCGATATCCATGAAACATACGATATCATGGGAGCACTGACGCAGGAAGCACGCTAAGAAAGTCAAAGGGCGTGCGAAGGAATGCAGATTTCTTCGCACGCCCTTTTTCTTGTCTGGGACAAGGTCCCATAGTATACTGAAGATATAAGAAATCATTTCATGAAGAAAGCAGCGTGATACAAGCATGGATTCTCAGCAAACTTCTGTTTTTTCAAATGGACTCCTCTGGTTTGGTGCCGGTATTTCCATTGCGGAAATCCTTACAGGCATGCTCCTCTCCCCTTTGGGATGGGAAAAGGGCCTCTGGGCCATCTTCATCGGCCATATCATTGGCGGTGCCGTCATGCTCGGAGCGGGCATCATGGGAGCCCGGAGCCGGTGCAGCGCCATGGAAACGGTCAGCTTTTCCTTTGGTAAGGAAGGCGCCAGGTTCTTTGCCGGCATCAACGTCATTCAGCTCATCGGCTGGACGGCTGTCATGATTGTCAGTGCGGCAGCAGCCGCCGAAATCATTGTGCCTTTGGGAATGGCGCTCTGGGACCTCATCATTGGCGCCCTCATTGCCCTATGGATTATCATGGGAATGACAACCCTTGGACGGGTCAACGTCCTTGTCATGACTGCCCTCTTTCTTTTGACTGCCGTCCTTTCAGGCACCATCTTTGGCGCTGACACTGCCGCGGCGCCAAGCGGCACCATCACCTTTGGAGGCGCCGTGGAACTAGCTGTCGCCATGCCGCTTTCCTGGCTCCCGGTCATTTCGGACTATACACGAGAAGCGGAAAAACCGGTGAAAGCAACCGTCGTCAGCTGCCTGACCTACTTTGCCGCCAGCTCCTGGATGTTTGTCATCGGTATGGGCGCGGCCCTTTTTACGGGTGAAAGTGACATTGCAAAGATTATGCTCGGTGCCGGCCTTGGCGTATCGGCCATCGTCATTATCCTCTTGTCGACGGTCACGACAACCTTCCTTGACGCTTATTCAGCGGGCGTATCCGGCCGGGCCCTGACAACATGCCTTTCGGAAAAAGGACAGGCCCTCATCGCAACGGCCCTTGGCACACTCCTTGCCATCACCGTTGACGCCAGCCGCTTTGAAGACTTTCTCTATTTCATCGGTTCCGTCTTTGCTCCTATGACGGCCATCATGCTGGCGGATTACTTTTTTATCCATGAAAACCACCAAAAAGAACGTGTAAGCATCCTGAAACTCCTGATTTGGGCCATCGGCTTTGGCCTTTATCGCTATCTTCTCAATGCCGATACGCCGCTCGGCGTAACCTTCCCCGTCATTGTGGCCGTCATGGTGATGGATGTGGTTGTGAGTAAAATAGTAGGTCAGTCCAAAAATCGGGCTGATTTGAAGTAGAACGTGAGACCCTAACTTTAGAATAGATGAAAGGGAAACGGCGCGGCTTCTCATCCACCACCAATAAGGCATGCTTGCCTCATTTTATATGGCAACATGCAGCCTTCGCTTCCCGCCTTGGCAAAGGCAGATCGATGCTGCGCATCGAGTAACTAAGGCAGAACACGAAGGCGTGTCGTTCCGGAAGGTATCGCTATCTTTCTGCCTTTTCTGCCATCAACCACTTGCAAAAAATAGGTAAAATGTAAGAGCCCTACCCCGAATCTGCGCTGATGTTCGGGGTAGGGCTTACTTGCAGGCTTATGTTTTTGGGTCTTTTGCCTTACGAGCAGGAGCAAGGCACATTTTTCGATGGTTCAAAGCCGTGAATCGCAAGACACCGCGAAGCGATTTGGCAGTAGGACCGTGTGACCAAAAAATCAATTCGATGCCCTCCCTGAGGGCGGTTTGGTGCCGCATGTTTGGTTCTTTTTTCCTTAGCGGGGTTACTTTTACAACACAACACTGCCCTCCAGCGGCACGATGCTTGCTCTGACTCAAAATCAAAGCTTGACAGCAGCGCAGCCATGGCTGCAGCCAACAAAAAAACTCCCCTTCCCGCAGGAAGAGGAGTTTTTTACTGTTAGGTTAGATGTGGAACAGGCCGAGAAGGGCACCGCAAAGAAGGGAAATCCAGGACAGGACCCACAGTCTCGGAGCACAGAACTTCAGGAGTTCCTTGATTTCGATCCCAGCAAGACCGCAGGCGAGGAAGGTCGTTGCAGCATGCGGGGTAACGAGAACGCCGTAGTTCTTACCAATGAGCATGGCCATAGCCATATCATGGGGATCAACACCGAACTGCTGACCAACGCCGATAGCCAGCGGCAGCAGACCAAAGAAGTAGGAGTCCGTACCGAGCATCATGCCGATAGGCACAGCAAAGATACCGAAGATATCCTGCAGGTGACCGCCCAGTGCCGTCGGAACGAGAACGATGAGCATTTTGGCCATTTCCTTCATCATACCGGTCTTGGACAGAACGCCCAGGAAGACACCGGAAGCAAGAAGGATCATCGGCATGGTCAGTGCCGTGGCAGCGTGCATTTTAATGGCACGAGCCTGATCGGCTGCAGAATGGAAGTTGGCGATCAGCGCAATGGCAAGGCCAAACATGAAGGCGGCATACATCGGAATCTTAGTGAAGCAGAGCAGGCCGATAACAAAGAGGGTCAACAGTCCGTTGAACCAAATCATCTTTGGACGAGCCATGAATTCCTTATCCGCATCACTCAAAGAGTCATCGCTGCTGTTGGAGTTTTCTTCAGAAAGTTCAGCGGCTTTGCCCGTCGGAACAAGGCCAGCACCGCGGCGTTTTTCCATGACGCCCATGTAGGCGGCAAAGGCAACGAGGATAACAAGGCCTACGCCCTGAAGAGGAATGAGTTCCTGCCACAGAACGTTGACGTCAGCATTGAGGACAACGCCCGTACGAGCGACAGGACCGCCCCAAGGAAGCAGGTTCATGATAGACATGGCAGCACCGATAATGCAGACGAGCACAACGGGGCGCATGTGAAGTTTCTTGTAGATCGGCAGCATAGCCGGGATGGTGATGAGCAGCGTGGAAGCAAGGGCGCCGTCAAGGTGGGAGATAACAGCGATGAGGCTCGTTGCAACCGTAACCATGACGATGTTGGAGCCCGCTTTCTTGACGAGCCAGTTAACCATCGGATCGAAAAGACCCATATCCCCCATCATGGAGAAGTAAACGATGGAGAAAATGAACAGAACTGCCGTGGACCAGGTCTTACCAACACCAGCCTTGACGAATTCAAAGATCTGTGCCGGCGTGAACCCGCAGATCAATGCGGCAATGACCGGTACAATAACAAACAGAGGCACAGGGTTCGATTTGGAACGAATCAGTGCCGCGACGATGATGACAATCATCGCAAAGCCAACAACACCCAAAAACATGATACAACCTCCTTAAGATTCTTTAGGTCCTAGAAACCGGACGATGTCTCGAGGGCCGTTTTATGAATTGTAGGATAATTTCTTACTGTCAAGCGATCGGAAAGTATCGTTTGAAACAGTACGCCCTTCATCTTTCCTCTGAGAAGAGAATAGCATATGACAAACTTGAAAACTAATATAAGATTTGAAATATTTTCTATAAGCTTATCCTTATGTTATGTCTATTTCCCTAGGAAGAATCAGGTGTTTCGGGTTTCGCTCTTATTTATCGAATTTAAGTTATTTTAAGAAAATTTTAAAATTAGGGATATCTAACCTTTTATTTTCAGTCATTTTCTTTTTTTTCTTCATTTTCCCGTCCCCTTTTTTGGCATCCAAGAAATCAAGAATAAGAGCGTCAAGGGGGTCCTCATGTTTTAGCTGTTTTTCCATAACACGCCGCTGTCAAAAGCGGCATGGATAAGGGCCCTATCTAAGCGTTCTTCCAAAAAAAGCTGACCCCCTTCTTTGGGGATCAGCTCATATGGTTGAAGTTTGCCGGTTAGGTCGACGGCCCTTGAAAAAGAGACTCCATACGGTAAAGGAAGATGGATAGGATGAGCAGGTCCGCACAGCCGCCAGGACTGATGTGACGGGCCACAAAATCATCGTTGAGCTTCCATACGGCAGCAAGTCCTTCTTCCGTAAAGGCCCCGCCCTTTTGTAGAATGTCCTGGGCTGCCTGTTGAGCATAGTATAGGGTTTGCCGGTCGCTCCGACTGAGGATATTCGTGTCTTCCACGCCAGCCATGAGGCGCAGGAGGGTTTCAATATAAATCTCATTGGTCCCCTTTTTTTCAGTAAAGAGTTCCCGTAAAGCCGGCAGGCCAATGGATGAAACAGCGGGGAACCCATCCATCGCTTCCCCGCGGATCCCGCGGCAGCCTTCCTTTATGTAAAGGACTTCCCCATGGGTGTGGGGATGATAGGGATCGATCTTGCGGAAGTCTTCTTCAAGGATGGGCGTCACGGTCTCCCCTACTTCCTTAAGGATGGTTTCGCCTTTGACCCTATGGTCCCGCTTCAGGGCCCGCAGCGTAAAGGCAGAGACCGTTCCTAAAGAAAAGATGATGCCTTTATGGGTATTGACGTTTCCCGTAGCCCGGAACATGGCCTTTTCCGCGGCAGCCCCCATGGGGCGCAGGGTACGAAAGAGCGCCTCACCACTTCCCGCAAAGTTCCATCCCGTTTCGGCCATGCTGAGGAGATGGGGCAGGATTGCTTCCGTGCTTTTTTTGAAGGTTTCCTGGTCCATATCATCATGAGCACCAGGATTGTCAAGGTCCACCAGACCCGGTTTGGGGGTTGCTGCCACTTCTCCCCAAAGGGCTTCTTTCATGGAATCCCGGGTATGGGAAAGGACGAAATCGGTTAGGATCCGCTCCACATTACGGATCAGGACGGGCAGGCTGTGTTTGCGGCTCCGGGCACAGCCTTTGGCGGGCTCACTGCAGACAAAGCAGCGCCGCTCAGGAAGGCCAAGTTCCTCCCGCGACAGCTTCCGTCCGTTGGTATCAAGGACATCCATATCAAAAAGACGGCCCAAACGGTCCTCATTTTCAAGGCGTGCCGCAATGTCTTTTACGGTCCCAGCGGCCCCGTCGAGGACATAGTATTTTTCATAGCCGGTCTTATAATCGATGACTTTATGAAAAAGTATGGGAATCCCTGCTCCTACAAGGGCCTTTTCCAGACGGCGTACGCCTTCTTCAAACCCTATACGGATAAGGGGCGACACCTTCTGCGGTCCAGGGATGTTCATCGTAAAAAACAGCAGCGGTTTGTGGAACCGCTCGAGGAGCTTCCGCTGAGCCAAGGCCCGACCGTCCCGAGCCCGCAGCATATCGGGGACTTCCACGCGAAGTTCCGGAGGTACAGTGAGTTTATTTTTCATTCGTCGGATTGATCCTTTCTTTTTTCCCAAGGGTCCTGATGAGTTCGATAAAGACCCGGGCATAGGGGCTCAGGTACGCGTCTTTTCTCGTGCAGACATAGCAGTAGCGCTTATTGGCAACGCCCAGGAGCGGATAAAGGACACAGTCACCCTGCTCCATAAAATAATGGTCCAAATAGACATCCGGACAGATAAAGACAGCATCCATGGTGCTGACAAGCCGCTTCCCCACTTCGATGCTGCTGGTTTCAAGGACCAAATGGGGTTTGATGTCGTATACGTCAAAAAGGGTATCCTGGACCTTACGGACGTTATGCCCTTCTGTAATGGAAATAAAGTCATCATTCTTTGCTTCCGTAATATGGATGGGCACACCGGGATCGATGCGCTGGGCCAGCATGGTCAGCTTATTGGCGACCAGTACGACGTCTTCGGTCTCGACAAGTTCGTAAATGAGTTCGTCGTTTCCCGGTGACGTCGTCATGATGGCAATATCGACATCGCCGTTGAGGACGGATTTTTCCGTAATGTTGCTCCCTGCTTCCTTGATTTCCAGTTTGATGTGGGGATAGCGCTGGCGGAATACGGGCATGACCCGGGGCAGCATCTGCATTGCCCGCTGAATAGGGATTCCCAGACGCAGGGTGCCGTACCCTTCATATTGGATGTCCGAGACTTCATGAAGCAGGTTCGTACTGATGGTAATGATCTTTTTTACGGCCGCAATATACTTTTTCCCCGCTTCTGTAAGCACGATGGGTTTAGTATTGCGAAGAAAGATCGGTGCACCAAGATATTTTTCCACAGCCTTGATGGTCTGGCTCAGGGCCGGCTGTGAAACATGCATGGTCTTGGAGGCATTGGTGATGCTGCCTTCCTTGATGATTTCCATGATATACTGCGCGTGCTTCAAGTTAAGTCCCATTCTTTGCTTCTCCTGTACAGGTTAGGATGGATCATTTCTCCGTGCTCTAAAAAAGCCCTCTTAGGGCTTTGCTTTTGCTTGGTTCCGGCAGGAGAAATGCATCTCATTTAACATCATTTGGTCCCGTATTCAGAATGTTTCTTAATTTCACGTCAATTAAGAAAACAATGTCAATCGGGCCAACCCACAAGGGATGCGGGGTTTGACAATATAATAAGATTCGACTTATGGTCATTATACCATTATTTATATTAGTTTTCCAATTTTTCCTGTGCTACTATCAAGGTGTAAGACTGTAAACAGTTCTTTTCTAGAAATGAAGGAGGAATTTTCATGGAATTAAAGAAGGCAGCCATGGCTGGCACCGTTGAGTCCTCCGATGCCCAAATCACCGTTGAACCCGGTACGAATGGCATCGAACTCAATATTGAAAGCAGTGTCATCCAACAGTATGGCAGACAGATCAAGGCTGTTGTCTTGGAAACCCTGAAGAAACTCGATGTTAAAAACGCTAAGGTTTCCGTAGTTGACAAAGGTGCACTCGACTGCACGCTGAAAGCACGTGTAGAAGGCGCCGTTTTCCGCTCCATCAATGATGATCCGGATACGCCGAATCCTTGGGAGGTCTTATAATATGGCAGTGATCAATACGAACCCCAACTTCAAGCGTCTCAGAAGATCCATGATGTTCTTGAACGCTCAAAAACCGAGCCTCATCAAAGACCCGTATGTATATAAACCCGATTCCATCATGCTTGACCTGGAAGACGCCGTGGCTGAAAACCAAAAGGATGCCGCCCGCTATTCCCTGTTCCATGCCCTGAAGGAAATCGATTATCATGGCTGCGAACGCGTTGTCCGTATCAACGGCCTGGAAACTCCGCACTGGAAGGAAGATATCCGCGTCTGCGTAGCTGGCGGGGCCGATACAATTCGTATTTCCAAAACGGAATCCGCTCAAGATGTTAAACTCGTAGAAGAAGCCATCACGGCTGCTGAAAAGGAATTCCATAAGGAAGTGGGTTCTACCCTCATCATGGCCGCTATCGAATCGACGAAGGGGATCCTCAACGTCTACGATATCTGCCAGGCTTCTGACCGTCTTTTTGGTGTAGCCCTTTCCGGCGGCGACTACACCCGTGACCTGCAGACCTCCATTTCCAAGACCGGTGTCGAACTCATGGGCGCCCGTCAGCAGATGGTCATTGCTGCACGCGCTACGGGCCGTATGTGCTTTGATACGGTCTATACCGACCTGGATGACATGGAAGGCTTCCGCAAGGATGTCGAAATGATCAAGACCATGGGCTTTGACGGCAAATCCATCATCAACCCGCGTCAGATTCCGGTCTGCCACGAAGTCTTCACGCCGAACGAAAAACAGATTCGTTGGGCTGAAGCCGTTGTCCGCGAAATCGACACCAAGAAGGCGATGGGGATTGGCGTATTCACCCTGAACGGCAAGATGCTTGACGTAGCTTTCTATGATGGCGCAAAAAGAACGATCGCCCTGGCAAAAGCTGCCGGTGTTTATAAGGGGGATTTATAATATGAAGAATGCAGTAGGTAGAGAAATTCCAGAGGAAATCCTGAAAGCAACCGGTAAGGAACCGTTCCAGGGAAGCTTCTCCAAACACCTCGTTGCTTATCAGGCTGCCACCCATACGGTTGCACCTGTAATTGACCCGAGTTACAGCAAAGTTGTCGATTCCATTGAAGATGTCCTGAAAAAATGCGGCATCAAAGATGGCATGACCCTCTCCTTCCATCATCATTTCCGTGAAGGGGACTATGTTGTCAACATGGTCATGGAAGCCGTCCACAAGATGGGCATCAAAGACCTGACCATTTGCGCGACTTCCCTGGGTAAGGCCCAGACCCCGATTGTCCCGATGATCGAAGATGGCACCATCACGAACATCCAGGCTTCCGGCGTGCGCGGCAAGATTGGTGAAGCCATTTCCAACGGCAAACTGAAAGGCCTTGCCATCATGCGCGGTCACGGCGGCCGTGTCCGTGCCATCGAATCTGGTGAAGTCCATGTTGACATTGCCTTCATTGGTGCTCCTTGTGCCGATGATATGGGCAACTGCCGGGCTTTCGGCAGCGCTAACGGCAGTGACTGCGGTGTTCTCGGCTATGCAGCCGTAGATGCCCAGTATGCTGACAAAGTTGTCGTTGTCACCGATACGCTCGTTCCCTTCCCCAACGTTCCTGCTTCCATTGACATGACGAACGTTGACTACGTTGTCAAAGTTGACGCCATTGGCGATCCCAGCAAGATTGCTACGGGGGCTGCCAAACCGACAACGGACCAAAGAAAGCTCCTCATGGCCAAATACGCGGCTGATTTTATGACCTATATGCCTTGGTACAAAGATGGTTTCATCTACCAGACCGGTGTTGGCGGGGCTTCCATTGCTTCCACCAAATACCTGGCTGACCATCTGAGAAAAGATGGCATCAAGATTGGCGTAGCCATGGGCGGTATCGCTCAGCCGATCTGCGAACTGCAGCATGAAGGCCTCATCGACAAGATTGCTGATACGCAGGATTTTGATACGGCTGCCATTGAAGACATCAAGACGAACCCGAACCATTATGAAATCACGACGAGCCAGTATGCTGACCCCTTCAACAAGGGCGCTTACGTCAATAAACTGGACTTTGTCATCCTCGGTGCCCTCGAAGTTGATACGAAATTCAATGTCAACGTTGTTGTCGGCTCCGACGGTGTCATCACCGGGGCACAGGGCGGTCATCCGGATACGGCTGCCGGTGCTAAATGCACCATCGTCATTGCGCCTCTGCTTCAAGGCCGCAGCCCTGCAATCTGCACGGAATGCACGACCATCACGACGCCGGGTGAGACCGTTGACGTTGTTGTCACCGATTACGGCATTGCCATCAACCCGAAACGTACGGACATCATTGAAGCTGCCAAAGACTGCGATCTGCCGATCTGCACCATTGAAGAGCTTCGCGACAAAGCTTACGCCATGGTTGGCGAACCCGACCCCGTCCAGTTTGATGACCGCGTTGTCGGTATCATCGAAGCCCGTGACGGCTCCATCATGGATGTTGTCCGCAAAGTAAAACCTTACGAATTTAAATAATCTGTATGCTGAAAAGCCGCTCCCTTAGGGGCGGCTTTTTTTAGGTTCTTTGTCAAATGTTGGGGTGCCCCACAACTAAATCGCCTTTTAGGAACTC